>Ga0194115_10000212_pt1 | contig 92563 bp, 74 predicted proteins | sample TA2MahsurfametaG_3_FD_148656 | JGI IMG/M metagenome (GOLD analysis project Ga0194115, IMG submission 148656) | Freshwater microbial communities from Lake Tanganyika, Tanzania - TA2015002 Mahale S4 surface | ecosystem: Environmental > Aquatic > Freshwater > Lake | place: Tanzania: Lake... | reverse complement strand
TAAATTTTGTTTGAAAAATTATGAGAATAATTTACTTTCAATTTTATGAAAATTTTAATTTCTTCGTTCATGACTCCTCAATCAAGTCACAGATTTTCTTTTTTTCATAAAGTTGTTGGTAATTTTAATTATTTTGTCGCTTCTGATTTATGTGAAAATTTTCCTTATGATTTTAGCATTGCAAAGTTAAAAAATAAATGTATAAAAGCTGCGCGTATTTTAAAACCAGATTGGTTAGTTATGCTTGCCGGAATTGATTGCGCTATCAAAAGTCTTCCTAGTTTCAACAAACTAAATGATGAGATGTTGTACCTTGGGCATAAAATAGAATTAAATAAAAAACCAGAAGGGTGTTCTAATTGGATTATGTCTAAAAAAATTTACGATAATTATTTATTGGATGAAGATTTTAAATGCTACGGTTGGGAGGATTATGATTTCGTCTATAATATTTGTAAAGATATCAAGTCAGATGGTTTACAAGACTTTATCACAATGGATCAAGACCCAGAGCCTAATTCTATAAAATTAGTTAATAGTAACCAATACGCAAAAAAAACATGCGAAGAAAACAAATTAAGATTTTTAAAAAAATATTCAGCCTTGCATGGTAAGGATTTTGATTTGAAATAATTTTGATTTTTTTAGTTAACAATTTTATAATAAAGAAATATGGATAATAAGATCACTATTAATTTTACTGTTAATGAAGCTCAGATTTTAATTCAATTGATTGATCTTGCTGTAAAGTCTCAAGGATTAAGAGCTGCTGAAGCTTCTTTTCTTTTAGCTAAAAAGATAGAAGAGGAATTGATGAAGAATAATCAACCTTCTTCTCAAGGAAAATTTCAAGCTCCACAAGCTTTTAGTCCAACAACTTAATATTTAACCTTGCAAATGGGGCTACGCTGCATGGCGTAGCCTTTTTTTTTGGTCTTTTTTCTTCTTTTATTTATAATAGTGTAAAGAATTTAGACCTTATGAGCGATGATATTCAATTAAAATGGAAAATTAATGTTTTAGAATGCTACCCAGAGTTTAGCGGTCAAAAAGATTATGTGTTTGCAGCTCATTGGGATTGTGATACTTATTACAATGGCGTTAGCGGTGGGCCTTTTTATGGGAGAACTTTTTCTTGCACATCTATACCTGTAAATTCAGGCAATTTCATTCCTTACGAAGATTTGACTGAAAGCGATGTTTTGAATTGGGTGTTTGATATAATTGGAGAAGAAAGTAAAAACAATTTTGAAAATGCAGCTATCAACCAAATTTTAAATCAAGTTACTCCACCTGTAATTAGACCTCCTTTACCATGGCAGGATCAACCTTTTCCTGTAATTCCTCCTCAAATCAATATTCAACCACCTTCTGAAATAGCAGTTTTGACTGGTGACAATTGCATTATAACCTGCAGTGTAAATGGTCAACCTTTAAATTATCAGTGGAAGAAGGATTCAGCAGACATCGCTGGGGCTAATTCTGTTCCTTTAGTTTTAAGTGGAATTCAAACTAGTGATCAAGGAGTTTACTCTCTTAGAGTTTATAATTCTTTAGGGGAAGTAATTAGCTCTGGATGTTCTTTATCTGTATTAAGTTGATTTATAAATTCTACTATTTATAATTTAGAAAAAGTGTAATACATAGCATGGCTTCTTTACTTTCAGCCGCGCAAAAAACATCTTTTAAAAAAGGATTAGATGACTTGTTTGATACATTCAAGCAAGATATTGTAATATATAAAGAAGCTAGAATTCAAATTCTTGATATTAACCAACCTAAAATATTTGGTTATAATGAAAGAGTAGATTTATCAAATTTAAATTTTATTCCTGTTACTGGAGTGTTTTCAGCATTAGTTAATTTTAATAAAGATCAAAAGCAAAATAATTTAAAAGAAGTAGGAAATTTTATACCTAAGGGTGATGTTACTATTAAGGTAAAACAAGACGCTTATGATTTTATAGAGAATGACGGTCCTACTATAAATATTTCTATTAGCGATGCATTTTTTAAAATCGTAACTTCAGAATCTTTAAGGAGATATATTAGTCCAGACTACTACACTTATTATTTAGAGAGGGCTAGATAATGAATGTAGTAAATTTTAAATTTAATCAAGATTTAGTTGAAGAAGCTGTAGCTGCTCAATCTACTCAAAAAGAAATTCAAAAGATTGTTCAGACTGATTTTAGAAAGAAAAAAGAAGAACTTTTGAATAATTTTTTAAATCACGAAGTTTCTCAAGAAATATCGAATCCAAAATTAGGAAATATAACAGGCACTCTCGGCGGGTATGGAGATTTATTTGGTTTTATAGGATTTTTTAAAGAAAAAGATCCAATACAAGGAGCTTATGATGTTTTAAAAAAATCAATAGCCTTAAAAGAAATAACAATCAAAAAAGATTACCCTAGAGACATTAAGGGAAGATTCACTTCCGGACGACAAACAAAAAATGTTAAAGTTATTTTTTCTATCGCTAGTTTAGATGATTTTGATGATACTTCTGCTGATGTAGTTAGGGAAGAATCAACTAGGAATTGGGTAAAAGGAATTGAAAAAGGTATTTCCGCATTTAATAGATATGCAAATTATCCAAGAGGTGTTTCAGGAAGAGGCGTTCAAGTAAGTGGGCCAATAAAAAATCCTTCCGTTGAGAGACCTCAACTCAGTTCTTATCGTCCCGTTCCTTATGTTTCTGCAATGATGAAAGAGTTCATAAATAAAATTAGAGGCATATGAAAGTAAATTATCAAAATACATTAACCAGTAGCTTTTTGTTATACATAGATCATACTATAACGAAAAGGGGAGAAGCTTATAAAAATGTAAGTTCTTTATTTTATCCAATTTCTTGTATTTATACAGGATATTGTACATATGCTGCTCCATACAAGCAGATCGTTAATGACGCTTCCATTTCTGGAGTAAATCAACTTACTGGGGTATATTTGGATGGCTCATTTATTGTTCCCGGTCAAAGCGGTTTAGTAGCAATAAATCATTACGAAGGCCAACTTATTTTTTCTTCAGAGCAGACCGGAAGAACTATAAGTGGAGACTATGCAATTAAAGATTATAATGTTTATTTGACTGATAAATCAGAAGATAGAATTTTATTTTACACTAAAATTGAAAATAAAAATAGAATCCCACAAACCCCCCGTGGTATTGACATAAATGAAATAACGTATCCAGCTGTATTTATTACAATGATTAATTCCAAAAATGAACCTTTTGCATTTGGTGGGGTAGATATGACAAATGTTTATTTTAGAACTATTGTAATGTCTGATTCTCAATTTTCGTTAGATGCGGCTTGTGGAATTTTAAGAGATTCTTCTCATAATTTTTTTAGATCTATAAATAATAATGATTTGCGTTTAAACGCAATGAGCGCTTATACAGGTTATCAATATAACTATACTGGAGTTGCTACAGGGGAACCTATTTACATCGCTGATGTTAATGCGACAAAGGTAAAACGAATAATGTCCGATGACTACACAGATCTAAATCCAGATGTTTTTTCAGCTTTTGTTGACTTTGATATTGAAGCCGTAAGAAATCCCCATTCTGATTACTAAAAACTTTTTTAATTAATTCCAATCTCACCTTTTTGAGTGTAAAAAGACTTAGAACTACATAAGGAATATATATGTCAAGAAATAGAGTAATTTACCAAAGCGATGCAGTATTTGCTGCACCCACAGGAACGGCCACGTTAACTGCCGCAAGTCACAGCTTAAGAAGAGTTCAAAGCTGCAATTACAACTTTAGTATCCAACGCCAAGATATTAACCAATTTGGAGAACTAGCTGCAATTGACAGGTTGATTATTCAAGAGCCAACTGTCTCAGTTGATATGTCTTATTATTTCGAACCTACTGGTTTTAACGAAAGCCATTTAGGTCTTAGAGTTGACGCTGTAACAGGAACATCAGCTGCCGCAGATCACATGTTAGATTACATCATATCTAGCGGAGCAAATTACGATCAAAAGAATGTTTATATTTTAACAAGTAATCCCGGCATTGACGCTAATGATACAACAGCTACAGCAATGGGCGCTGGAGCAAGTTACGATGGCATTATTGGTATCGGAAACTGCTTCTTAACCTCTTGGTCTTTAGAAGCTTCTGTCGGAGCTATTCCAACCGTAAGTTGCGCACTTGAGGGACAAAATATAGTATTCACTGGAGGAATTAGTAATTCACAAGTTCCTAATCCTGCCGTTAATGATGGCGTAGATCCCGGATTAGTTGTTACTTTACCATCAGGAGCCGGATTATTTAATGCTGCCTCTGAAGTTTCAGCTGTTAGACCCGGAGATATAACCTTAACATTAGTTAAAGATCCTTCAAGCGCTTCCGCCGAGCCCGATAATGCTCCCGTAATAGGTCTTTCTGAAGCTGACCTTAAAATACAAAGTGTTACAGTTGCAATGACAATTAATCGTGAACCAATTAGAAAACTTGGTAAAACTTTTGCTTTCGCAAGAGAAATTACATTCCCAATTAATTGCACCATGAGTGTAAATGCTATTGTTGGAGAACTTGCTTCTCAAAGGCTTTACAACTTCGTAACTGCTTGTGGAGATTCAGCAAAATTCACTGGTTTGCTATCAATAAATGGATATCTTAGTGGAAATTGTACAGCTAAGACTTCTTACGTCACTCTTAAGGGTGCAAAACTAGATTCTCAAAACATCACTTCCTCAATCGGTCCTAATAAGACAGTAGACTTAGAATTTTCAGCTCAAATAGGTAAAAATTCAGGACTACACTTTACGAAACACGCTTAAGTGATTAGTTAAATAAAACCCTCCGCTGAAAGGCGGGGGGTTTTTTATTTTATATTTTTAATATTATTGTTTATAATATGTAGGCTTATGGATGACTTAAAATTAAAAGAGTATTTAAAATTTCAAATGGATCGGGGTATTATTTCATTATATAAAAAATATTTTGAAATGGTAGAAGATTTACACAAAGATCATTTAGCTTTATTAGAAAAAGTTAAAGAAAAAACCTCAGGGGAATTTGTAAAAAATATTGATTATTTTGATGCTAATAAATATAATTACATAAGAAAGAAGATTCTTGACGCTGGAAATGACGCGATCAGAAACATAGATACTACTTTTAAGTCTATAAACATTACTTTAAAATAATATGAAAGAAAAATGGCTACATACCTTTTCTCTTGATAAAGCTCAAAAGGTAAAAGAAACAACAACAGAAAAAGATGATGCTGGTAATGAAATACAAGTTACCCGTGAGATAGAAAAGAATGTTCCTCAAAGATTTGCTATTCTTAAGCCGACAAGAAAAATACAAGATGATTCATCAATTTTTTATTCTGTAAAAGTATCAGAAGGAATTAAATTAGGTCTTATAACTAAGGCTTTTCTTCTTAAGAAGTTTCAGAAGGAAGGGATTTCCGCATCTGAAGATGAGAAGAAGGAATATTCTGATAATTATTCAAGAGCTATCCTTTTAGAAGTTGAGGCAGAAAAAATTAAGCAAGATACAGCCCTGTCTGACGCTGAAAAGGAACTTAAGATTACTAATATAAATGATGAATATAAGGTATTAAGGCAAAAAATTTACGAATATGAAAGTATTCAAAATTCTTTATTTGATAATACAGCTGAAAAGAGAGCTTCTGATCTTTTGAATTTATGGTATGTTCTTCATCTTTTGCATTCTGGAGAAGAAGGATCTGAATCTTGTCTTTTTGGAGACGGTTCTTTCGAGCAGCGTTTAGAAAAATTAAATCAAATAGAAGATTCTGAAGATTCATTTTTAGTTAGCGCTGTTGAGAAGGGAGCCTTTTTAATTGGTCAGCTAAATTCAGGAGTGAGTAAGGAAGAGTTAGTTTCTTGATATATATATTGTGTCTGATTCTTCGACTAAAATAGATTTTTTAAAAAATTTATACGGAGAAATTTGTTTAGGCTTTTCTGAGTTTAATTACTCGGGAAAGCCTATTTTCATTAAGCATTTTACAGAAATTGAAAATGGAATTCTTTCTAAAAATAAACAAATTTACCTTAAGGAAGCTTTAAGTAAAGGACTGGAGCAAAGGGAAGATAAAATTTTATTTTTACTAAAAGAAAAAATTTGGGATAGGGAAAAAGAAGTAGAAATAGAAAGATTAAAAAAAGAAGTTTCAGATCTTGACTTAATATTAAAAAATTTAATCATAAAAAGACAAATCACTGAAACAAAAAAGAAAATACAAACAGCAGAAAATAAACTTTTAGAAATAGAAAGAGAAAAAAATACACTTATTGGTTTTACTGCTGAGGAATATGTTGAGAAAAACTATAACGAACTTTTTATCTCCCAAGCTTTTTATAAAGATCAAGATTTGAAAGAAAAATTTTTTTCCGCAGACGAGTTTAATGCTTTAGAAGATGATGAGTTAGTAAACTTAATTCATCAATTAAATACATTTTATAAAAAATTTTCTATCCCAGAAATTAAAAGAATTTCAGCGTGTCCTTTTTTAATGAATTTATTTTATCTTTGTAATGATAATGCTTTTTATTTTTATGGTAAATATATTAAAGATTTAACTATTTTCCAAAGCAATCTCTTTTCTCAATGTAAGTATTTTAAGTCTTTAATGCAAAATAAGGCTCAGTCTTCTCCCCCCGAAGACGTTGCAGAAGATCCTGATAAGATGATCGAATGGTACGAGATGGTCGCTTCTGAAAAAGATGTTAATCAAAACGAACAATCTTTAGGTGTAGGTCATGTTGGAGCCTCTCACGAAGAATTACAAAAAATGGCTGGAGGAAGTGCTATTGCAATATCAGATATAGCCAAACAAAAAGGAAATAAATTAACTAAAGAAGATTTCCTCAAAATGCATGGAATATAGTGTAATAAATAAAGGTTAAAGGTCAATTATGCCTACTACAATCGTTGCAGATCTTAGGATAAATACAGCAGGAGCTTATAGAGACATTGATATTTTTAAATCAAAGCTCAATAGGGGTATTTCTCAACCTTTAGGAAGAATTAGTAGTGACGCTGCGGAATTTTCAAAATCTTTACAAGCTGCCGCTGCCCGCGTTACAGCATTCGGAGCGATTACAGGTGGTATTTTAGCAGTAAATAAAGCAATTTCTGCCGCCGCAAGATCTACAATTGAAGTTAATAAACAATTAGTAGAATTAAACACTTTCTTAGGAGAGTCTCAGCAAAATTTAGACAGATTCGGTAAAAGTTTATTTAATATAGCAAGAGCCACTGCCACTAATTTTTCGGATGTCGCTGAAGCAGCTAAAGAATTTGCGAGGCAAGGCTTATCTACAGAAGAAACGCTCAAAAGAACTAATGATGCTCTTGTATTATCAAGGGTTTCAGGATTAAATTACGCTCAGTCAGTTAATAGCATAACAACAGCAATTAACGGATTTAATAAAGAAGCTCTTAGTAGTACTGAAATTATAAGTAAACTTATTGCTGTTGATTCTAGATTTGCGGTTAGTGCAGCTCAGCTTAGCGAAGCCTTAACCCGCGTAGGAAGTTCGGCTGAAGAAAGCGGGCTATCTTTTGACGAGCTAGTTGCAACGATTACAACAGCGCAGCAAATTACTGGTCGTGGTGGCGCTGTTATCGGTAACGCTTTAAAAACTATTTTTACAAGAGTAAGAAGACCAGAAATTTTAGATCAATTAAGACAATTAGGAGTTGTAGTCGAAGATCAAAATGGAGTTTTACTTAATGGTATTCAAATCTTAAAAAATTATTCAGAAGCAACAAAAAACTTAAGTCAAGCTGAAAAATCTAGAACAGCTGAATTACTTGGTGGTGTTTATCAAATTAACCAATTACAAGCTGTTATAAGAGACTTATCTAGCGCAAATAGTATTTATTCTAATTCTTTAAAGATTTCTATTTCGGCGACTGATGAAGCAATAAAAAAGAACGAGCAATTAAATAAAAGTTACAGCGCTTTAATTTCTCAAACAGCAGCAATAGCTACTCAAGTAGGTTCGGATCTTGGTAAAAATTTATTTGGACCATTAATTACCGGTGGCACTAGCGCTATTCAATTTGGTTTAAAATTATTATCTCCAGAAAAATTTGAAGAAGCTGGAATCAATGCTGGCCAAGCGATGGCTAAGGGCGCTGGTCAAGAAATAACTAAGGGCCTTTCCAATGCTTTAGGAAACTTTTTCTTATATACAGGTGGTCCGGTTTTAGCAACAATTGGGGCTGGCTTAGGAATTAAGTTAATAAAGTTTATAGGAGCCTCTTTAAAAACTCAAGCTAAAGAAATTACAGATCCTCTTGGAAGATATGTTACAGGAGGTAGTCTATTTGGAGAAAAAGAAAGAGAAAGATTAGCCTTGCAGACTCAAATTAGCGGAGTTATGCAAAGAATTTCTGGATTAACTAAAGATACAGCTACATCAACGTACAATGAGGCTAGAGCAAGAAAACAAGTCTTTGAAGAAATTAAAAGAATTAATTTAGAATTACAAAGACAAGTTTCTTTATCTAGAGTATTAGCTTCGGATTTAAGAACTAGAGGGTATACGGATATAACACAACTTCCAGCAGCGCGATCTACTAGAAGACCAAGGAGATCTGCAAGTGGATATATTCCAAATTTTGCAACATCGATGGCTGCCGAAGAAGTCTCTCAAGCCAAAAATTTTGGAGCTAAAAATCCTGTTCCGAAATTAATAAACGCGACAATTAAAGGAAAAACTCAACCAGTAATGGTCAACAGCGAAGAAGACGTGATTCCTAATTTCGCTGGAACTGGAGAAACTGCAATAATTCCTAGATATAGAAAAATGAAAGACATCCCCAGAATGTCTAAAGGATATATTCCGAATTTTTCTCAAGAAATTTCTTCCGCAGAAACATCATTAAATCAAGTTCCAGGATTATTTAAAAAATTTGGAGGGCAATTAGGGCCTCGCAATATAGATATCGGAGGAGGAAAATATGACACAGGGACTGATTTCCTAGCAAAAAAATTTAGAATTAAATCTAGAGTTTATGATCCATACAATAGAACAAAAGAATTCAACGAAGAAACATTAAAAGATTTTTTCGGTTCAGCAGATTCTGCTACTATAGCTAATGTTCTGAATGTAATAAAAGAAGGCCCAGCTAGAGAAGATTTGCTGAAATTTATTAGCAAATCAATCAAGCCAAAGGGATCTGCTTTCTTTGGTATTTATGAGGGAAATAAGTCTGGAATAGGCGCGCCGACATCTAAAGGATATCAACGTAATTTGCCAGCTTCTGGATATTTAGAAGAAATATCTAAATACTTTGATATCAAAAAGAAGACTGGTAATTATATAATAGGATCTCCTTTAGCTTCTGGATATGTTCCTAATTTTGCTAAAAAAGATAAATATAAATTCCCAAGCATTTCATCCGCAGAGATGGAGGCTAATATAGCAAAAAACTTTGAAAAATTAAGTCCTGAAAATCAAAAATACTTTGCTAGAGCTTATGAGGATTATAACAATTTAATTAAAGTATTTTCTAAAGCATCAGGAACTTCTCCTGAGAAATTTGCAAGTGTAATGTCGGCTCTTTCTCCAGCAAATCCATTGGAGAGAAATGCTTTGGATGCTTTAAGATATAATCTATTTACTCAGAAGAAACTTTCAACAATAGCCTCTCCAATATTTTTAGACGAGAGAGAAATAGCATCGGTTACAGCTCAAACATATGGAGCAAATAGACTTAAAGCTGCAAATCTACTTGTTGGTTTAGAAAATCTTACTGGCAATAAGAGAAAAGCATTCGTAAATAACATGCTTGATCCTTTCGCCAGCCAAGATGTTACTGTCGATTATAGAGCACAAGGAGATGCTTTAAATAAAGAATTTAATGTAAAAAATGCCCCCAGCATGAACAGGGAGCAGTATGACAAGGTTTCTCAAGCTTTTAGAAACGTAGGCGCTAGGGCAGGTGTTAGCGGTTTAGGTGTCCAAGCTGCAACTTGGATTGGCGGAAGAATGGGTACTAAAGATGCGAAAGGACAAAATTTCAATAGAGGAATTTTAAAGTTTTTCTATGATAATCCAAATAAGATTAGTTTAGAAAATCTAGAATTTTTATTAAATGTACCACAAAAAGCAAAAGCTAGAAGAGATTTTTTCAAAAAAGCTGCTGAAATGGGAGTTTCTAAGTTAGGACCAGATAGTCTTATTTCTATATCAAGAGCTAATGGATACATTCCTAATTTTGCTGGTTTATCAGATGCCATAAATAGAGAAAAAATGATGACTGGTTTACCAGCCTCTCAAATCATGGCTCACTTCGACGGCAAAGGAAATCCAACTGCCGTAACAAATAAAAGAGACGAACCTAATGGTCTTAAAGATATTGTTCCCAATTTCGCAAGACCTAGTCTCCCAAGAGACGCTAGAGGAAGATTTACAAGAAAAACTATAGAAGCTTCCCCAGATTCTGAAAGCGCATCAAAAGATTTCATACGCTTTTTTTTACAAACATTCGGTCTTGCAGGCGTTACCTCTATATTAAATGAATTATATTTAAATGAAAGAATCGGCCCAGAAGTAAATACTGCTCTTCAAGTTGGAATCCCACTATTAGGAGGAATTTTAGGAGCAAGAAGAGGTTTAAAACAATCTAAAGGTCAGCCGTTTAGTAGAAGAGCTGTCGCTGCCGGTGTTCCGATTGGTGTTGGATTAGCTCAAGGTGGATTGAATCTTCTTTCATCAGGTCAAATTACTCAAGATATACAAAGAAGAAAATTAGAAAAAGAAATCGATGCTTCTGCAAGAGAGTTCAAATCTGTTACTGAAGGTACCCAAGAATTAGTTGATACATTATCTAAATTAGATGCCGCTTTTAAAGACGCCTCAACAGCACCAGAACAATTAATCAAACTTTCAAAAAGAGAATCAGAACTAGTAAGGAATTTATCAAGAACTAACCCCGGATTATCCTCTAAATTAGCTTCAGAACCTAATTTAGAAAAGAGAATTGAAATTATAGAAGATGCCCGTAGAAAAGCTACTCGACAACAAACCGGTAAAGAAGAACTTGTAGCGCTTAAATCAGGAGAAATTAGAACGCCTGAAGAATTAAATAAATCTTTTTCACGTTTAATTTCTACTGCTGGAGAAAATTTATTTAAATTTACATCTGCAGATTTAAAACCTGAAAATTTTGAAAAAATAGCTCAGGGATCTGAACTAGAATATCTACTAGAATTTTTTAACACGGTTGACAAAACAACTAAAGATAAATTACTTCCACTTTTTTTACAATCTGTAGATAGTGAAATTAAATTTTTAGAAGTTAATAAGCAAGCAAATAAAAAAATAAGTGAAATCAGGGGAAGCGAAATCAAACAAAGAGCTGAAATAGATCGAGCTAGAGAATTAAGATCCGTAAGAACTCAAGCATTAGGAGAAGGAATAAATGATTTAAGTAGTTTCGCTTCTCAATTCGGACCAAGAGCTGCAATTTCTTTTGGGGTAGAAGCCGATAAAATGAAAAAATCATTAGAGGTTTCTTCTTCTTTTAAAAACTTACTTAATCTAAAAGCAACAGATAAAGATTTAAAATTACCACGAAATATTTCTGAAGCTTTAGGTAAAATTGAAAAACCATCTGATGAAACAACTAGTCTCATTAGAGAAATGGCAAAGGATCAGAATCTCAATGAAAAACAAAGAGATTCTTTAGAAGAATTAGCAATTAGTAGCGAGCGCCAAACAAAACAACTTGAGCAAATTTCTAAAATTGCAGAAATTAACAAAGAAGTTCAATTAAAAGTTCTTAAAATACAAGAAAAACTATCTTTTGCAGGGGGAATAAAAACATCTACAGACGCAGCCTCAAGAATTGCTTCTATTAATGCTCCTTTAACTGGTGCTCTTCAATATAGGCTCGGGTCAATGCTAGGTTCAGAAAGGTCTCAGGTTTCTGGGCTAACAAATCTTTTAAAATCTATTCAGGAGAAATATCCCGGAATGATTGATAAATCAGTTGATTTAAAATCAGTCACAGATAGATTAGTAGCCCTTAGGACAAGAGACCTACAAAAGGATTTATTTAGAGATGCAGGTGTTTTACAATCTGTAGGTCTTGCAGGAACAGCTAATATTTTAAGAACTAAAGCAACAGATACTTTATCTTTAAGAAATATTGCAGAAACACAAGTCGGCGCAGAATTACAAACTGGAGAAGATCCAGCTGAAGCTATTAGATACTTTGGTGATGTTGTTAAAGATAGTTTAGATTCATTAGGAGCTAAATTTGCAGAAGATAGATCTCTTAGAAAACTTGAATCCGAAAATCTTCCCAAGGTAGAAGCAGAAACTCGTAAAAACGAAGAATTTAGAGCTAGCTTACAAAAAAATATTACCGACGCAATTCGAGGTTCTTTGGGAGATAGTTTTAAATTTACTAATGGTAAAATTGATGCTTTCAATTCTACTGTTATTATAAATGATGTAATGAGTTTTCTTGGCTTGGGGAACGCTCAGCAAGCTAATCCTCCAGCCGCTGCGCCAACTACTAAAAGTGGTGGATTTATTCCAAGTTTTTACGATCCATTAAGAGAAGCTATAGCTAGAGAGAGTCAATATGTTCCATTTAATTCTATAAGAGTTAATCAAAGTGAAAAATTAATTTCAAGCCGTAACCCTATGGGGTTAGCGGTAACAAATACAATAGATGAACCTAATGGCTTAGCCAGTATTGGATTAGCCTCTAAAGGTTTTATTCCTAATTTTGCTAATGAACCAGAAGAAATTTATGAGCCCGGAACTGCAAAAATTCCGTTGATTAGTAAAACTGTTGGTCGATTTTTAACTAATTTAACTACTCCTTTGGGTTACGATTTAGCCTCCAAGGGTTATGATTTAGTTTCTGGACAAATGGGTCAGGATGAAATTGGTCTAATTCCATCTGTAGTTTTAGATAAACCAACTAAAAGTTTACAAAAAAGATATCAGGAAAAAGCTTACACCTCGGAAGGTCGAACTGAATTTAGAGAGCCTCTTTATAGATGGATGTTCGGTTTAGAGCCTCAAACAGATTGGCAGAAATGGTATGTAAAAAATCCAGACAAGTCAATAGGATTTAATCAAAACACAGACGAAGGTAAAAATTTATTTAGGAGAGCTGTTTTAAATGCAGTTCAAGCGAGACTAGATTTTGTTTCTTCTGGTGGAGTTAAAGGAGCGTCAGCAGGAAGACATGACGTAATGAGTAATTATGGATATTCCTTTGAAGGAGGTAAGCTTAAGTTTTTTGATCGTTGGGATTTTGATCCTCATCCCGGAGAGGGAGGTTTGGCTGATTATTTTAAATCGAAAATGGATCCAGTTCCTCAAAATATTGCCACGGGATCTCAATACGCAATAAGTAATCAAGATACAACAAGCGGATCTTTTGGTAGTAGATTAAAAAATACAGTTAGGGGCGCGGTTTCTGCCACAACCGCCCCAGTAACAATAAGAGGAGAAATACCTATAGCGGATTTACCTAAATTTTTTAAAGAAAATAAAACAATTTGGCGTTATCCAGATAAAAAAACAGGTAAAAAATTAAATAATTATCCTTTTTTAGAGCAAGATCCATCTTCTGTTTTACGTCGATTAAACTTAGAAAATAATTCAATAGCATCGAAAGCTTCTGGTTTTATACCAAATTATGCGGCCTTTGGAAAAGATGAGGCTCAACAAGCTGCTTTAAGTGCTAAAGCAGGTAAGCTTTATGTTTGGGACAATATAGATGATATTTATAGAAAAGTAAATCCTGATGGATCTGTTGAAGAAGGAGGCATTACAGAAGGTAAGTTGCCAAAAGACGCTAAAATGATTTCAACGGCAACTTTAAAAGGAGGCTTCCAAAGTGGTCAATCTATTTTATCATTAAAAGATCCCAAAGTTTCTAAATTAGATGAGTTGAAATTACCTTCTGTTGCAAGGTCTAAACAAATAGATCGAATCATAGCTAAATTAAAATCAGATGGCCGATTGACTCCTAAAAATTTATTGGATAAAATAAATGAACTTTCCGAAGGAAGATCGGTTCTTGTCAAAACTGCATTTGGTAATGCTAATTATCAAAGCAAAGGAGTTTATGGATTAGGGGGTGCCTTAACAACAAAAGATACTAGATCTATAATAGAAAAATATAATAAAGGAACTGGAAGCGGATTTTTCATTCAAAATAAAGTACCGACTTATTATAATGAATTGCGCGTTCATGTTGCGGTAGATAAAGACGGTAAAATTAAAATAATTAAAGGAGGCACAGTTTTAAAAGCTACTGGGTTTGATCCAACTTCTCAACCATCTGTTGAAGCCTATAGAAAAGCAGGATTATCAAAATCACAAGCAGTAAAAATGGCTGAATCATTTCGCAAAACTGCAGAATCAACAGCATTTGAAAATATTCGAGAGTTAGTCAGAACAAAAAATATTAGAAATGCATTTTTTGGTGTCGATGTTGGGGGTACTAGTTTAGAAGCTGCGATTGAAGCTGGAGTTAAACCAAAAGAATTTTATTCAGGAGGAAGAGGTAGGGTAAGTACAATTGTTTTTGAAGTTAATCCAACAAATGCAGAAGGATCTAGCGGATTTATAGGAAAAGGTGTTTTAAGTAAATTAGTTAAAAATGTTATAGGAAATAAACCTGAAGGAGTAGCTCCACCTGAGTCGCCCGCAAGAAATCCTTTATCTCTCTCGTCTCGTCCTCCTCAATTGCCAGTCGTCCAAAGTCCAGCGGGATCAACTCCATCTCCTATAGGAACGCCTAAAATCAATATTAAAGAATCTTCAGTAATAAATTCAATAAAACACATAGGATCTAGAATAAAAAATTCAAATGTTACCTCTAGAATGTCTGAATTATCTGGTAAAGCTTTCGGAGGAGTTTCTAAGTTTTTATCAGGTAAAGCTGGAAAACTTATTAGAGCTGCTTCTGGAGTAGCTGGAAAAATAACTAAGCCACTTATTGCCTTGGGTGGTTTAGGCGCGATTGGAGAGTCAGTTAGACAAGCTCAAGAAAAAAATTATGGCTTAGCTGGTTTAAAAGCCGCTGAAGGTTCTTTATTACTTGCTTCTTTAACTAAAAAGGGAATGAGTCTCGGTGGTAAAATCTTACCAGCCGCATCATTTTTGGGTTTAGGTTCAGAAATCGCGTTATCAAAAAATAATCAAATAGCAGAAGATTTTAGCGATATCTTTTTAGGTCGTCAATCGGTAGATCCAGTTACTGGGAAAAAATATAGAAATAGTTTTGATATTGCTTCAAGTGTTGCTGGATTAGGATTCGACGCTCTTTTTGCTTTTAATCCAGTTGGTCAAGCTTATTTAGCCGCTAGCTATGGATATAGAGGAGGTAATGTCTTAGAAGAAAAACTAGGCATTGGAAACATGCTTGGAGAATCATTTCTTTACGCAGGTTCAACAATGGCAGATCGCGCTCGTAGGGCTAAAAAATCTGATTTAGGCGAAGGAATTAGTAAGCAAGATGTCGTAGAGGGTAAAGTTTCTCTAGAAGCTTATTTAGCATACAAAAGAAAACTTTTAGAAGAAAAAGAAGCAGGATTAGGAAATATGTCTAAAGGATTTATTCCTAATTTTGTTAAAAACTCATCAGGCAAATTAACAATTGAAGAGCAATTAGAGCAAGATAAATTAGATATCGAAGAACAGCAAAGAAAAAGAGCTGAGCAAGAAGAAATTGCTAGACAAGAAAAAGCTAAGCAAGCTGAAATTGCTGCTGCTGCCGCTGCGAAACGAGAAGAGCTAAGAAAAATCGATCAAAGAAATTCAGAAGAACAAAAAGAACTTCGTCAACAAGAATCAGATACTAGAAGCAAATTAGTTGAAGGAGTAATTAAAAATGAAGAAACGAATCAATTATTCACCTCAAGAGATAAGGCTAATTATTTAATATCTCAAGAAAGAATTTTTGGGGCTTTTACTAGAGAGAATTTTAAAGGTAATGAAGACTTGTACGATTCTTACCAAGCTTATAAAAAAGAAAAAGAAAATACAGCAGAGTCTGAGCGTAGATTAATTAATCCTAAAGAAAGTGATTTTTATGTAGAAGGAGTTACAAAGCCAGAATTATTAAATAAACGCAAAGCTGAATTTGCTAGAGCCCAAGAAACTGCTGAAGCTACAAAAGAATTTCGAGAAAGATCAGCTAGAGAAGCAGAGAGTTTACGGGGAGCAACTGCAGCCCAAAGACAAGAAGCATTCAATAGGGGGGTCGCAGTTGAAAAAATTATTCCTGAAACGGAAGGGGCTGGTAGATTTGTACGCGCTGGTTTAGGTTTGCCTCCTTTACCTGCTGTTGATAAAAATATAATTAACCCCCAAACATATGGGCAAACAATAAATGGCCGTTTTTATTCTAACGATCAGATTCAACAAGCTTATAATAAAGGAGTTTCAGTAGAAAGTATTAAATTTGGAAACAGAAGAATGGGAATGCCAAAGTTAGCTCAAGCAGAAAGGAAGCAAGCTGCAGCAACTAATTTTGGAATCGAAGGTCAATTTATTCAAGGCGTATACTATACTCAGTCAGAAATTAACGAAGCTAAAAAACTAAAAATATCTCCAGCAGAATTAAGGAAAAGAAAAAAGAATAAATCTTCAGGTTTTGTTCCTAATTTTAGCATGGCAGCAGCATTTTCAAGAGAAAAATTAGATGTGCTAAATAGTCCTGATTATTCTGGCTACAGAAACGCCACTCCTCAGCCTTCTAAATATTATAAGAACATTGTTAAAAATAGCGCTGAAATAGAAGTACCAGCAGTTGAAGTTTATAATAGAATGGGATTATTTGGAGCAAAACCCAAAAATTCTAATGAACAATATGCTATATTAAATCCGGCTCAACAAGCTCAATTAGGATACGCTTCTAAAGGATTTGTTCCTAACTTTGCACCAGAACAGTTTGCTGGTGCCGTTGGAGAAGCTATGCAAAAAGCACTTGCGCCTTACTTTGAAAAAGCTGGTTCTTCAGTTACTAATTCTAATGTTATAAATATCAATGATCAGAGAACCATTCAAACAACATCGGACAAAGTTTATGCTGTAATGGAATTTTTACAAGATCAATTCCCAACTCAATTTGCAAGAAAAATGGGTCCACAATCTGTATAATTATTATGGCTTTTTCTTCAGAAACAATGCTAACTTTTGGATCTACAGCAATTAATTTTGCAGTAGTAACATTATTAAATTATAATTTAGAAAACCAAAAGGCTGGAGCTTTTAATTACAGAAGAAAAGAAAACATATCGGTTGTTGGATATTTTTCTAATAGGGAATCGTCTTTACCTGTATCTGAACATTTTAGACAAGTTAAAGCTTTGCTTGAAAATTCTACAGAATTTGTTGATTTAAAAATTAATGGATTTTCTTATGGAAAAGTTCGCTTTTTAAGTTTTTCTTTTCCTACTTCTGTTACTTTTGATGAAAATGCTGTAAGATTTAGCAAATTTAATATTTCAATGGAAGTATTAAAGGATGATTCAACAGGATCTTATGCTAATGCGAACTTACCTAGCTCTATATCTTCTGTTACTGATTCTTGGTATAAATTAAATAATTTCACAGAAAATTTTAATTTTTCTTTCCAAGATGGGGGTAATTTTATTGCTTCTCATAGTGTTTCTTTTGGAGTTGATAATGTAGATAAAATTTCATCTTCTGAAATTGTTATTTTTGCTAATACTATTGCTAATAAATTATTTGCTCAAGGATTAGATTCTTTATCTAGTATTCGTTCTTTATATAGTTCTACAAGTTTTCAAGTATCTAATTCTGATTACGGATCTTCCCTTGTAAATCAAACAATTGATTTAATAAATTACCAATTCCAATATTCAAAAAATTATACTGTTTTTTCTGATAATTCCGCCAACACTTCTGAAACTTTACTTTATGACATTTCTTATTTAGAAGATGGCACAATACAAATCTTAGAAAGAGCTAGAGTTAAAGGAAAAGGTTCAACAAGAGAAGTAGCTAGGCAAAATGCTATCTCAAAATTAGAATCAAATATAACTTCTGCTTATACAAGATGTAACAGTTATTTCACTTCTTATTTTTCTACATACTATCCTAGTTTTGCAAATAACATACCTAAATATAATGTTTTAGACACTCTCAAATCTAATCCAATATCGATAACTAAAGATTTAAGTGGAATTGAAAATGAGGTTGGCTATGAAATTGTTTTTACTACAAATTCTTCTTTTGCTAATTCTACCAGAATTCATTCTTATGTTGTTAATTTAACAAAAGATCAAGTTGGGATAATACAAGCAGCTATTCAAGGTTCTGTTAAATATTATACAAATAAAAACAAAAGCTTTGATAAAATAAACGACTTTAAAACCAACATTATAGATTCTCCAAGTGTTTCCGATATAAATGTAATCAGTCCATATTATAAAAAAATGGTTGATGGGAGTTCTAACTACGCAGGCAAAAAAACTGGATGTTTAATTCAATATCTTAAATTCGGAGCGGAAATTTCTTATACGAAATCTTTTTCTGATTCATCAACTTTTCAACCAGAAGGAGGTTTGGTAAGCGAACTAATAATTACCGAAACGAATCAAATGCCTGTGAATCGTTTTTCAACGGTCAATGTTCCAAACTTTAAAGAAATCATTTATCAGACAAGACAACTAACAGAAGGCACCAAGAATATTACTATCGCTATGAAAATAAATAGAGAAACTTTATTTTCAGGAGCTGGTGCGTCAGCTAATCAAAATCAAGGGATTGTATTTCCAAAAATTAAAACCTTAATGACTACTGAAATGTTAGATAAAAGTTCTGGATATTTATTTGGCGCTTCTCCCTTGGCTGTTAATACGTTTAGTAAAATTTTTAATCAAGGAGTAAAATATAGAAAAGGAGAATTAACTTATTTTCTAGAGTCTTTTAGATTAAATTTTGATAGTTCTTATAATTTAGTTGCGGATTTAACATTTAAATTCTTAGCTGAAAGAGAGAAAATATAATATGTCCGATATTTTAATAAGATACAATGGAAAAGTTGTGCCAGTTCAAAACACTGGTCCAACACCTTATGTTTCTCTAAATGATGAGGTTCTTAACTATGGAGATAGATGGGGTCTTACTCATAAAATTACTTTGAATGGAACTATAACTGGTTGTTCTTTTTCAAATTTATATTCAGCGCAAACAGGATTAGTTGGAATATTTTCAGATTCATATAAAACTTTACAAATTTTAGAAAGCATTGATGGAGCAGATAATTATAGTGAAGTTTTTAGTTTTTCTGGTTGTTCTGTTGATTCGGTAGCTTTTAGTGAAGGAGATTATAATTCAAGAGCTAATTATTCAATAGAAATTATATCTTATCCATCTGGATTAACCGGTTTTTTCTCAGGAGTATATGGAATTATAGAACCAAGAGATGAAATATTTATTTCAGAAGGAGAAGACGGTGTTGGTATTATCAATAGGACTATTTCAGCTAAAGGATTTGTAACTACAACAATCGATGACGCAATAAATAATGTTAAAAATTATGTAGCTAATCGAACTGGAATTAATAGCATTTTATCTATAAATCAAATTTCTGGTTTTCAGAATTCTGGATCTTTTACTCCAGTATTAACTGAAATTTCAGAGAATTTAGATCGATTATCTTTAGTCTATTCCATAGATCAGACATATCGATTTAAAATGATAACTGGAGATGTAGAGTCAGCCAGTAATTATAGTTTTAATAATTATTATTTAACATCTTACTCTACTAATTTAACTTCGGGAGCTGGTGAAGATTTTGTTTCAGCGGATATTCAAGGAGAAATTAGAGTTGGAGTTACTGGGGCTACAGGAGATTTACTTTTATCAGGTTTAGTCAATCAATTATCTGGTCTTAATCCTTACGCTATTGTTTCAGGAAAATATGGATCTCCTAATGGATTATCTTTTTGTCAAGATCCTATAAGATTTTCTGTTTCTCAAGATTTAAAAAATCGTAAAATTAATTTTAATGCTTCTTATGATAATTTAGATTTTTACAATTCTTCTAATAGTAAATTTTGTTTTTCTGGATGCTATTTTGATGCAACTATAATTCATGATGTTAATGAACTTACAAAAATCACCACTGTTCAAGTTAAAGGGGAAATAAAAGGTAGAGGTTCGTCTACCAATAGATACGAAAATACATTAGCTTATTTAGGAGTTTTATTAAAAGGAGGATCTAGCGCAACAGAGCCTCGATTGTTTGATTTCGTTAATGATTACTATACTGGATATTTAGGAACATCAACTCCGACTTTTGCTCTTAATGTAAATCCATTAAATTTAGTAGTTGATAGTAATCCTATTATAGGCACCATTTCTATAGACGCTTCTTTTGATAATAAAGATAAATTTTTAGGCTTAGGCTTAAGCGATTACAATATAGTTTACGAACCGTATAATACTCTTTTCTCTTACGCTTCTTCATGTAACGATTCAATAAAGCATTTAGCAGTGGATATGAATGTTAAAAGAAGAGAAAAAGTTACTATTGAAGTTAAAGTTGCAGGCTCTGGAAAATCGGAACAAACTTTAATAAATAACGCTAAAGCTTTAATAGAACCGGAAACTGCATCTAGTTTTTACAATAGTTTTCCAAATGTTTTAGCTACAGCTAATAGCATGCAAGAAGAAGCTTCTGTTTTTTCTACTGAAAGCTCAAGCTCGAAAACATCATTAACTATTAATCAATTTGGAGCAACAATTGGTTTATCTAAAGTTTACTCTTATGAATTAAATGATACTGAGAAAAATTCAAGAAGAATAATTAAATCCGCTAATCAATTTTTAACTTAACATAATGAATGATATTGTAAAATCTGGTTTTTTAAATGAAATTTTCTTACCGAGAGAAAATTTAATTATTGATTATTCATTTTTAAACACTTCAGTAGATAATGAATATAAAACTATCGATCTTGGATCTAATGTTACTGGATATTTATTCTATAACTTAGAGCAAGATTCGTCGGTTCAGTATGACGGAACAAAAATAATAGATACAGGACACCCAGCTTTTAGTATTACAGACTCTTCATCAATTAATAAAGCTATCGTCAGTGGAAATTTTAATGGTTTTTCTAAATATAGAATTTTAGGTGACGTGACAGATGAAGATTGGACAATGTATATTGCTTTTAAGCATTTGGAAACTGGGCTTTTTAATCAAAATAAAGTTTTAATTTCAAGCAAGAAAAATGTATCGTCTACTTCTGGATTTATTTTTGGTATTAATGGTTGCAATAGATTATTCTACGAATACGACACGCCTAGTTCTGGAAAAAGAATTTTTACTTTAAATAAAGAATTAGATAATAAAAATTTAGCATCTATTTCTAAAATAGATTCTGACTTATATATTGGTCTTCATCAATATGAAGATTTAAATTCTTTTTCTATCGAAAATAAATTTTCACTTATTGATTATAACCCATCTTACCAATTTTATATAGGAGGTCTTGAAACCTCTGGTTTGGATTATAGAAATTTCAGTGGTTATGTTGATCAATTTGTATTTATTAATAAAGGATTAGATTTTCCAGAAAGAAATACTTTTTCGGAGGCTTTTTTTTGTTCGGGTTATAATTCAGAAAATTATTTAGGTTTAACAAATTCTTATAATGTAGTAACCGGAGTAAGGTATGAAAATGTTTTAATTAGGACTGGAATTACTGGATACGCTCAGTATTTAAAAGGTTATGAAACTATAAATGGTCAAACAACTCCTATTTACAGCTACTCTGGATTAACTGGAAACTTATATGGCGAACAATTAATAGAATTAACTGGAATAGTCACTGGGGATTATGAGTTAATGACGCTTACCGCTTCTAGTGGATTACCAGATTACAAATACATAATGAGTTTTTGTAATTCAAAAATTTTATCATTTAACAACTTTGATGACTCATATAAGGAAGTTTACTCATTTTCTGGAAGAAATAGTGATGATATAAATTTAAATGCAGCTTTTATTAATCCAAATCTTAAGTTTTCTGTACTAAATACTGGAAGTGGAGAAAATATTAACTTTTATGTTAATGGATTAGCTCAGATTTTAACTACAGCTTTTTCCGACTCTTATACTGGAGAATTAGTTCCGTCTGGAAATTTTTTAGATTCTCAGGGGTTTTTTGATAGAGATGATATTGCTGTCTATGATTTTATCCAAGGCTCGGGTTCAATAACTGGAGCTTCAAGTTCTGATGAAACAAATGGATTTATTAATATACCATTATCTTTTATTAATAATAGAGATATTTATTTAAATGGAATCAAAATGATTTCTGGTGTTGATTATAGTCCTTCTGGATCTTTTGCGGTGTTAGCGCCTAGTGGATTTTGCGCTGGAGATATAGTTCTATTACCAAAGCATAATAGTAATTTAGTTAGATATACTGGTTACAATAATAATAATTTTGAAACCTCTACCCCTTTATTTGACGAGCAGGTATGGATCAATGGATTAAGGCAAGTTAAATATGCCGATTATGAAAAACTTTCAGATTTCAGTTTAAAATATACTACATTTTCATTAGAGCCTTATCAAGACATTATTTATAATAATGATACGGGATTTTTTAACGTGTAATTACAAATAAGGCATATGGGAGCAGTAAAAAACAACAGTTCGATAAATATAACCAGACGGATAGGGACAAGTATAGAAAACCTTTCCAATAAATTATTTAATGGTTATGTTTTTAATATGTCTTTGGATGTTGGTTATAATGGAGAGTCTAGTACTTTAACACTAAACTTAGCGCTGAATAAAACTTTAAATCAAGTAAAACGAAATTCGGATACTATTTCGGACAGAAAGAGAGACATTAAAAGAGTAAAATCTTTAGTCGCCTCTCAAAAAGCTGCTCCGCAAAATTTTGTTGGCAATTTAGGTAATGCAGGAGCTGGAACATATCTAGGAACTCAAAATGAAATAGCAAAAATCTCAGATAAAGATTTCAATATAGATCCTAATTACATTGGTGTTAATTGTTCTTATGATATTGGAATATATAATGAAATAGGCGCTCCAAGTTATGAATTTAAGAATTTTAAAATTACTTCCTTTTCAATAAGCAAAAAAAATGATCAGAAGATTTTAACTCTAACACTAAAAGATAACTCTTTTGTACTTGATAAAATTTTTGTTGGTCTTTTAGGACAACAGGTTGCTCTAGATGAAAGATCCGAAGCGGACGCTTTAGTAAGCGGTATTAAAATTTCATGCCCTCAAGTAGGTACAACTTGCGCTGCTGGAACAGTAACTCTTGACAACTTAAAACAAACTTTACATTTTTCTAATCAAAATTTAAAAGATAAGTTTTTTGAAAAAATTTCGACCAACTTAGCTTCTAGTTTTAAAATCAATTCAGACGATAATTCTTCAAGCGAAGCTAGAACTAATTACATAACGATAACATCATCTTCCCCAAATAAAACCATTTTTAAAGGATATGGTGCTGTAATCATTTTAGGAGAAGAAGAATTTAAAGATGCCCCATGCTCTCCTGCTGAAGTTTCTTACTCTTTCGACTCTTTATTAAAAGCTGTAAAATCATTAGGCATTAAAATTGTAGAAAATGAAAAGCCTGCAAATTTTAATCCAAATAAATCTTCGGATATAAATTTTGATAGTTTAAGAGATAAATCTAATGGTAAATTAAAAAAATCTTACCATGGCACTTTAAAACAAGTATTAAATCAATGGTGCGAAGATTATGCTTTTAGTTATTGTGTTGATTTTACTAAAACAAGTTCTACATCATTTACTTTAAAGGGAATTGATTTATCTTCTAGTTTATCTAAGGAAGCAGTTTTATCCGCTAAATTAGAACTCGAAGATTTAGAGTCAGCTACAAACAACTCATCTTTTGTTGTAAGATCCCAAGATTTTTCTTACGATATTTCTCAGCAGCAATTAAAATTATATTCTTCGTTTTATTTCAAAGATGCTAAAGAAAAATCTATTGTTTACGAAAATGATTTGGGAAATATAGATTTTTATAATATTGATTTAGCCGCTCAATTTCCGCAACTTTTTGGTAGTAAGCCTAAAGATTTAATTCCAACAAGGGATTTTTCAGGAGCCTATAGAACATATGAGCAAGTTATTACGTCTGCTATTTTAGGAAAACATTCTCCTAGATTAAGGGAAATTTATAATTATAGTATTGGAGCTTTTGAGGCTTTAGGTTTTATTCCTTTTTATGGAGACCCTTCTTTATCTCAAGTAGCGTTATCAAATGATAATACTTTACTTTATACAGAGGCTATTTCTCAAGTTTTAGAAATTCAATCTCAAAATTTATTTTCAGAAGACGACGCTACCCCCAATTACAATGTTCACTTAGGGTTTTATAATGATGAGTTGTCTAGAGCAGTATTATCAATGGAATCTTTTATTGCAGATTTTATTGGTAGATATTATTGGTCTGATCCTTTACAAATCGAAGATGGAGAATATGGAAATGAAGATTTTTATGGTAAATATGAATTAACGTCTTCAGCTCCAGTTCAAAAAGTTTTAGTTGGGCAACTTTATAATTTAGATGTTTTTAAACAAGCTAGATATTTATTAAATTCTATTTCTGCTGTTTTTTCTACTGGTACTACTCAATATTTTGAAGCGTATAGAACTCTAGCAGATGCGGCAGCAAACATTAATAATATTTGCAATTTAGCAAAAGATGCTTTCGCTCAAATGCAAGGTAATTCTTATACGCTTAGAAAATATAGATTTTTTTACGAAAGATCTTCTGCTGCTTATGGTGTTTATCAAGAATTTATTAATGACATTGCTAATTTAAAAATTTCAATCGCAGGAGACACTACAGCAGCACCTCAAAACGTTGACCTGAGCGAAATTTATTCGCCTGTTTTTAAAGAACTTTCTCCAGTTTCTCTTGGTCTTTTACAATCTGTTTTACCCATTAATTTACAAAATGTTGCTTTAGGTTCCTTTAAATTTGGTACCTTGATAGGGGTAAATCAAAGAAGACAAATTTTTAGTTTTAGGTCTTACGCGAATCAAGCTAATCCAATAGAAGTCCAAAATAGTATTTATGCTAGATGTTCTGAAATATTAAGAATTAATTCTTCTGGCGCTCAAAGTACCGTTGCGAGAAATCAAAAAACTTGCAATAAAACTCTTCTTTATGAGACCTGCATTAAACCATGTGAGCAATCTCAAACTAATTCTGGAAATGATGATTCTATAGATTTTGCTTCAGGTCCAAATCCATATTCTTGCTTTCAAGTTCGAATATTAAGAAATAATTCTGCTTTTTTAGATAATTATGTTTTAGGTCAAATTTTTAGATCTAGCACTGCGAATGGTAATTTAAGTTTAGAGGCTTTCGTAGATCCTTCCAAACACCAATCTATCTTGGTACAAAGTTTAAGAGCACCCGGAAATGTAACTTATTCTAAATTTAAAACTACTTCTCAATATGAATCAATAGTTGCTCCATCTCAAAACAAATATAAAATTCGATTAATTAGTAAAACATCTAGCCAAGTTTTTTTACCGTTTAGGAATTATGTCTTAGGTGGTTTAGAAAATGCAGATGATTTATTAAAAATTATAAATAATGAAAATTTTTCAGTTGCTTTGGAAGTTAATAATATTACTCCAAATGTAAGAGAATTATTTGGTGACGAAACTAATCCTTCGTTTATTAGTGCTCCAGTCGATTTGTCTAAGGTGGCAAATTATCCAGTTTTCATAGAATACCAAGGCTACGATGGAGATAATCCTTCTTACGAATTTAATACCTTTAACGGATTCCATTCTGCTTTGAAAGCTTATTATGATTCAAGCGTTAAGTCCTTGACCCAACCAAATGTAAAATTTACAGCTGATATTTTTTGTAATGATATCCCACAAGAATTACAAAAACTTTTAACTGTTGATAAAGGACTTACCAAGTTAACAATAAATCTTGCTGAAAATGGTTTAACCTTAAACTGTTCTTTTGAAAGTTATCCAAAAACTATGGAGAATTTGGAAACTTTAATAAGAAAAAATAAACCTAATATCAAACTTTTAAATACAAATTACTTCCAATGATTGTTTCCGGACTGAAATATCGAGGTTTGGTGAGAAATAATGCATTTTCTGCATCTTTTGATTTATCATTTTCTAATGTTACTGGTTCAGCAAGGATTGGTTTCAGTGGAAATGAAAAAACATATGGATTTTCTTTTATTAGTGGAAGAATTTTAGATAATCAAAATCGATATTTTTCTTCATACATTCCAAATGATTTATTCACTTTATTTACTAATTTTTCTGGATCAGCTTATGACTATTCAATAAATAATGAAGTAGTAACTTATTCTGGATTGAAGGATAATTTTTTTGTAGATAATTTTTTTATAGATCCTTCTGGTGTTTCTATCGATGCTTCAATATTAATTAAAAGTGAAAAACCAACTTTGCAATTATCTTCGCCTTCCACTTTTATAACTGGTCAAAACATAACTGGTTATTTAACAACTAATAGTATTAGTGGAATCAAAGTTTTCACAGGTTTTTTTGAGGATTTATCTTCTTTTGAGTTTTTAAGTTTGCCAACTGGATATATAACTACCAATACAAGCGGTCAAACAATAATAAAACAAAAAGATCCAGCAGTTAATAAATTCATTACTTCGTTTACATTAGATACAAATGCTGGAGTTTACGAAAATGATTTTTTAATTACGGGAGTGGAAAAACCGTTTTTAGATTATATTTTTAATTTTAATCAAACAGAAGAAAATACAACTCCATCTAACGATTGGGTTAATGCTATAATTAATCCTTCCGAAGAAACAGGGTCTGTGAAGATTGCGGAAAATGAATTTTTCTATTCATATGCTACAAATTATACTTCATTGGAGCCTTCCTCATTACCAATTTCTGTATCCTTGTCTTATGTATCAGGTCAAACGGGATATTATGGTTTAGTTTATAATGTTAGTGTAGCTAGTGGCGGCAATGGATACTTAACGACGCCAACGATAATTTTTAGCGGTGGATTTGATCATCAAAAAGTTAGCATATTGGATATTTCTAACGAAAGATTGGTGAGATCAGATAGTATTGCTTTTAATTTAGCAACTGGAGATCCTATTTCTTTTTATGCTAAATCAGGGATAGCTTTGCCTAATCCAATAAAATCTAATACTATTTATTATGTCAAAACTACTTTTCCGGGTGATCCAGAACTGTTTACTGTTTCAACTGGTAGGGGCGGAACAGTATTAGACATAACAAATACTGGAGGAGGGCAGTTTTTTTATTATAATCCCAATGCTTTAGCTGCCGGTATTGCTTATTTAGGAACGACAACAAGCGATTTCGATCAAGTGAGTTCTGTTGAATTAACTTTTTTTGGATCTGGATATACATCTGCGCCAGCAATAATTTTTTCTGGGGGTACTGGTATAATTAATAATACTACTCCTACTTTGGCTTCTGGAAATGCGGACTTTTTGAGTTATACTAAATCTTTTACTGGTTGTTATGATTTATTTACTGGAATTAATAGTGATTATAGGAGCTTTAAATCTTATAATTATACATCTGTAAGCGGATATTTAAGATCTGATAATTTTTCTTATTTTGATTCTCCAATTAATTTAAAAGTATCTTACAATACAACTTACGATATAAATCCGTTGGTAGCTAAATTAACAATTAGCGGAATTGATAATAATTTAATAAATCAATATATAACAGGAGTTCGATAATGAATAATAGAACCAATCAAATTCAACCTATTAAAAATTCTCCGTTTAGATCTAGTTATGTAGATTTATATATTTTTAATTTTAATGGTTCTCAAAGTGCTTTCGGTTTTGATTCTATCCCCGTTGAATATACTGCTTTAAAAAATAAAATTGCTAGTCAAATAAATAATCCTTCTGGGGAATTTGGATATAACTTTATTAACTATGCCACTGGTAAAATTTTATGCGTTAATACTCCAGTATTATTAAATAAAGATACTTTTAAAACAGCTAATGCTGTTTCTAGAGGTTTAAAATTTAGTATCGTAAAAATGCCTGAAGACTTTATTAATATGTCTCCAAGTAAATTATCATCTCCTTATCGTTATGGAGAAAAAATTAGAGCTTCAGCATCTTATGAGTCTATTTTAACTCTCCAAACTATAAATGGAGTTTCAAGCCCCGTAGTCTCAAAAAATAAAACTCTTGTATTTAGAGACACAAATATCAAAGGGAGATCTAGATTTAGAGAATCAACTGGTGGATCAGGCGGCATAGGAGTATGGAGTTAAAATGATTAAAATTACTAATGCTAATTTAGTTGTTCAAAAAACAAGGCCGCTCGCTAAAGATCATAATCGCTTGGCTGACGCTTTTAATTCTAGAATTCTTTCTGGAGTTGGAGATTGCGCTTGGAGAATTTTTTATTACGCATACTCGATGTTTAGGGGTATGAGAAATCCAGATGGAGATAATTATCCAGCTCAAGATGAGTGGTTTAAGTTTTACGCTTATTTAGAGCCCAAAATGATGTTTGGTAAATTTAGTTGGCCTGAAGCTCCAGCAGGAGAACCTCAGGGAGCAAATGTAGCTAACCCATTCATGGCTTGGCTTTTTGGTAATAATAGTAAAGTAAAACAAGTCAATGGAATTACAGACGAAACAAAAGAAAGAATTCACGGTTACTGGTCGGAAGGAGTTAGATTAACAGGATTAGAGGTAAAATTTCCTAAAACAACTGCTGCCGAAGGAGTTCTGAAAACTTCTAGTGGGCATCCCAGATTAAATCAAGTTTGGCAAGATTCTGAAATTCAAAGGGGATGTTGCGCTTTTCTTCCTAATTATAAATATGTTGATTCTAATGGAATAGTAAAAGAAAAAACTTTACAGTTACTTTCTTTAGGGATCGCTGGTGCTGCTAGAAAACATTTACGTTTTGTAATGGAAACTGCTTCAATGGGAAGATATGCTCCAAGTTACGTTCCAGATGTAAATGGAAAAGGAGGAGTATTTAGAAAGAAAAACGCAGTTAAAGATCAAGTGGATCAAGCAATGTTTTATTACTTATCCTACTTCAGAGGAACCGAAGATCAAAGGGCGCGACACAATAAAGTATTTCCAAATGTAACAGATCATGGATTTAATTATGAGACTTTTTTTGCTAAACAATTTATTTTGGCTCCTAATTATGCAAATCCCAAATTTGAACTGGATCAAAACGGTCAAATAAAAAAAGATAAACTTGGAAACAATGTAATTAAATATGATAACATTGGCTATCCAGAATTATTTCCAGAAACTCAAAGTTTTGTTTGGTCCGCGCCATTAAAAAACCCTACTGGCTTTAACTATGTTAAATGTTTAAATTCGATAAATGCTGTAGCTGATAATCCAAATGATGGATTCACGTTTAAAAATGGAGACAATTATATTTTTGATACTAATCCCAAAGGATCTGACAACAAATTTTGTTTGGCAGCTTTGTTTATTCAGACTTCCGATATTGCTTCTACTTTTTTATCCGAAGGTCCAGAATTATTAAAAGGATTATCGATTGATATTTATGTTGACGGTAAATTTTATGTTGGCATTTCTGTTGGTAACGAGTCTCGTTATATTGTAAATAACAGAACTGGAGCAATTAATAATGGAATTACAGCTTCTAGTAATCAATATCAAGTTTTTCAATATAACAAAATTTATTATTTTGAATATCCAGTAAAGGGTAAAGTTACTTTTAAGGTTAGATCTACCTCTTCAGAAAATGATGGTTTTTTAAATGTGGGAAAATTAATTTCTGATTCTATAAACGGTGGATCTCCGACTTATCAACTTAATCAATTTTCTATCTTTTTAAAATTAGCTCATGTGTTTGAAATGAAGCCTACCGTAGCAGACGCTTACGTGATGATGAGAGTGGCGACTACGGAGGGACAAGGAAGAGACATCGGAACATTAGATCCCGTAGGTCATTTTAATGGGGACATGTGTAAAAAAGTTTTCAGCAATTATTACAAATTTGGAGTAGCTTATACTTTAAGACCTGATTCTATATTATATCAAAATGACGCTTTCGTAAGCGCTAATCCTGTTTATGAGTCTACTAGAAAATTTATATCAAGTATTATTAAATTAGCTGATAGGGTAAATTTAGTTGATTATGAAGTTGAAAATGGCAAATCTGTTTTATATTTTTCTAGATTTGCTTATGGGATGAAAAATACTGGTGTGGATATATTTAGAGGTTTAGGTCCATCTATTACTCCAGTTGGAAATCGTAATATAATTGGTTCTAAAACTGAGCAATTTATTCCTATTATAAAAGGTAATTGGTATATAGTGTTAGATTCGGCGAAAGATCCAAACAATTTCATTTTATATAAAAGCGCTCAAAAAGAGGTTAAGAAATACGTTCACGGTCAAAAATTCCTAGGTGGTGATTTTTATTATGTTTCATACACATCTTCGCCATCGATAGGTGTTTATGAATTAGAAGGAATTACTTCTTACAACGCTCAGTTTGATAAACCGAAAAGTAAAATTGCTCCTGACGGAAAGCACGAACAATATGCTAATGGTAATATAACAAACGAATGGACCATGTTTTTATCTTATAATTTATATCATTGGTCTAATTCTTCCGCTTGGAAGCCAGAAATGTATGGTGACATCATGGGCGCTTTAAATGGTCGTTGTTTAACCTCTAGTGATGCTTTGGAAAATAATCGATTCACTTCTAAAAATGTAAAAAAACATTTAGCTAATGTTACTAGTAGAGCAAACGATATTCCATTGGTTGTAGAAGCTCCGCCGGGTTATACTTATATTGAAAGTGCTAATACTAATATTTCTAAAGCGGGAAATTCAGATCCTCTTTACGCTCCAAGATTTGCTTTAAGCTGCCCAGTCTACACTCCCCCTTATTATATAGAATCTGCAGTTAGAGTAAATCCTTATGACCCTAATTGTGAAATTATTAAAGTTACGTTAAATTCAAGATTAAGTCCTAGTGATATTAATGGTCAAGTGCCTCAATTTAGTGGTAAAGTAAGTGAAAATTTAAATGATTATATAAATAAAGCTAATGCGTTTCAATTTAGGAGTGACGAGTCTGCTGTTATAGATTATATTTTACATATAATTACTAAAAGATCTTGTCCTAGGGGTATAATAGGAGATGTTGCTTTAGATAATAATCAATTTTGGAGCAAGCAAAGACCATTCGGCTGCTGCTATCCTAGATTTTATTTTACCAAGCTTATTCCTAGGGTTGCGCCTCAAACAGTAATGTATTCGGATCATTATAATCAAATGGAATACTATTTAAGAGCTATGTGTAATGGCTTTATAAATAGAGATACTGAATTATCTCCAGATCAAATGATTGCTATTATTAATGAAGGGTTAACTGGTATGGATTTGCCCGGAGGGTATGATTCAGCCGTGGGAGATTATTTATTTGAAGATTTGATGCGTAGCGTTTATGATATGCCAGCGGATCATCAAACTGTTTTAAGGGCTCAATTCGAATCAAAATATTAACATGAGTGTTTTAGATCAAAATAAGTCTTTTGTTACTGGAATTTTAAACGATCCTAATGTTGATTTTGATTTATATGTTTTTGGCCTTTGGGCTACAGTTTTTGATAATCTTAACTCCTCTCCTAATGGATATATTTATCCAAGACCAATAATACAAGACATCACCACTGTTGATTATGTAATAACTGGAAAAGTATTTTCTTTTTACAATTTTGATGGGAAATATCCTGACGCTAGATTTTTTCTAACTTCAGGAACTAAAGGAGTTGAAAATTACGCAGATACACAAATAGCAGCAGACATTAGTACTTCTTTTGTAAGTGGTTATAAACCATTAATTATAATGCCAGATATGGATAACGCTGGTAAATTATATAGAAAACAAGAAATTACTGGTTTAACCAAGTCTATTGTTGGTGATTATGAAGTTTTAAATTTGTCAGGGGAAGATTGGATTCAAACAAATATTTCAGTAAATTCGAATAATACTGATAGAGAATATGGATATTATGACTATCAATATTCTGGATATTCCAATGAGGTCGCTACAAGATATAAATTTTTATATGATGATGAAAATAATTCTGAGGTTCAAAATATTTCTCTTTTTGAACCTTCCGTAACGATAGAAGATGGAACAAGAATAAAATATCGAATTTGTAGAAAAAGCAATCCCCTTGGATCTTATTATATTCCTGAGGTTACTGAAGATGGGAAAATACTTATTGATTATTCTCAATTTCAAGATGAAGTTTCTTCTGTAGCTGCTTCTAGAGTTTCTTATCAATTTAATACTTTAGATAAATTAATTTTTCCAAAAGGAGTTTTTGATAACTTAGAAGATAATCAATCTGTAATAAGACCAATTAATGATTTAACAATTACAGGAATAGAATTATTTAGAAGCGTTAAAGATAACGAAGATGAGTTTAATTTTAGAATATTACCAACAGGGAATTTTTCTGATATTTATAGATTATCTTTTAGCCTAGATAGATACAACGCTACTTCAAAGGCAGATGTTATAGGTTACCTTTTAACAGGAGTTGACACAGGAAACGGATCTTCAGCAATAGTATATCATGTTACAACAGATTCAGGAGTTTATCCCCGAGTTCTGCCTTATTCAAAATTAAATACAAATCAACTTTTAGAATTAGCTAATGTTGATGATTTAATTTACAGCGAAGAATATGCTCAAGAAGCTGCGGCGAATGTAGATTATGGCGACGAAAGTAATTTAGTTAAAAATCTGAAGCAAGATGTTAGTAGTAGATTAGATTTAATGAATCAACTTTTACAAGATGATCCATTCTCAAATCCAAGCTTAGGGTCTTTAAATTCTGATGATGTAACAAGAAGATGGGTTGATGATAAGGAAATTCAAGATTTAAATAATTCTAATTCTCAGGGAATAATTGAAAAATTTACTCTTCCTGTTTTACCATTGCCCAAAGAATCAGTGGAAGAAAGTTATTACTCTAACTATTTAAATTCTGGAGAAAATTACATAGCTTTGCCTTTAAATTCTTATAATAGTAATATTAATTATATTTATTATGGAGATGGTTATGGCCAGCTTGGCTATTATATTGACGAATATAATGATAAATTTTATAGAACAATAGTTAATTCTACTTGCGGTGGTGTTTACATTAATAAAACAGGTCTGTGTGTTGGGGATACTGCTATTTACGCTAGCATGCCTTATATCGATGGGATATATTTCTTGAATGGAATTGATACAGCAATTCCTGCAAATGGAGTTATTACTAAATCTAATTATATAACTACTGATCGATGGGCTGATAATTTAAATTATTATTATGTAAAAAATTATATTTCATCTTGCGATATTTTCCCAACTGATTCTGTAAATGCAAGACGAGTTGCTTTATCTAAAGCTTTAGGAAATGCTTATGGTTTAGTAAGTAAAGGTTCTGGAGATTTTATTTCTCAAGATCCTCAAGGGGAAAAAACACCAATTGTTTTTGTAGAAAGAGAGATTTATGTAGAAAGTTACGATAAAGATCAAATAGGTTTATTAAATAATATTTTAGATACAGGTTTTAATTCTTTTGCTAATGTTGAATTATCTGACACTCCTCAGGAAAAATTATATGCAGTTCAAGTTTTTGATAAAGATTTTGCAGCAAGAGATGATAAGGGTGTTTTTTACTTTAAGTCTCACGATTATCAGGAAAACATAATTTTTGATAGTTTTATTTCAAGAACGAACTCAAATGGAGACTCCGTTTTAACATATGGAACAGGAGATTCTTATGGTACAGTATACTCTACAGATACAAAGCTTAATGCTAATCAAATGTATCGATTGGAGTATGTAACTGGAAGCGCTTTCTCTTATAATGGGTTGTCTGATTTTGTTGCTTGGAATGGATTACAAAATAATACAATTTCTATACCGGATCAAAATGAAAGAGATTATTCTTATCATTTATATGAATATACTCTCAATACAGATTTATTAACTTTAGTAAAAGCTAATGTTAAAAACGCTGAAACTGCATCTACTTCACTAAGTAAAGCAGCTGTTTTAAAATTTATTAAAAAAGGTCTTGGACATAAAACTTATTTAATAACAGTCAATGGTGTAGAATACAGAGCAATTGATACTTCAGTTGTTGATGGTAGTAATAATTTAGTTGATGAATCAAAAGTATTTTTTAATTTACAAAAATACAACTATTCAGCAATTCCTTCTATTTCGTCTACTAGCTGGTTTACTCACAAACAAAATCCTATTAATGATGATAATTATGGTGCAAATGATTCATTTGGATTAACTGTTCCTAGATTTTTCCAAGATGCTCCAGAGGATAAAAAATCAATAGGGGAAATTTTGCTGAACTTGCCTAATGGCCCTACAACTTCTAAAAATTACGAAGGAACACCTCTTAAGGGAGGCGATGTAAATAGTTTTGCTGATGGAGTTTTAAATAATACGTTAGTTATTAAAGAAGCTAAATCAAATTATGAGGTAGAAAATGATTATATTTTAAATTTCACTCAAGACGATGGCAATTTATTTAAAGAAAATTTAATTGTCGGCGGCGTGAATAATTTTTCTAGAACAAGAAGATTAAAAATAATTAAAGTAAAGTATAATTTTTACGTCAAAGATTTAGTTATTTTAGGAGATAGTGGATTTCCTTATTCGATAGAGCAAAATGATGGGTGGGAATATAAATTACAATACAAAAAGAAAACTAACAACTCTTGGTCTGAAATGCCTAATTCTGAAGAATTGACAAATGGAACCATTGGGTCTGTTTCTTCTTTTTTAAGTCCTTATTCTTACAAGTTAAAAGATACTTCAACTCCAAATTATTTATCTTTAATAGCTTTTAGAACTAATCTTTCAAGATTTCTAGATGATAGTGATTACGAATTTAGAGTTTTTAAATACGAAAAACTTCATTCTCCTTTTGAAACTGTTGATATTATCCGAAAAGTTAATTTTTTACCCATTCAAGTAAATTGGAATTGGGATAATAAATCAAAATATTTTAACATTTATCAAGTAGATAGTGGCAATAATTATCGATTGCTAAATACAGAAACGGTTAACAATAACACTTCTTTTGTTATACCAAATGTTAAACAACAGTATTTTGATTTAGGATTGGCTAACTTTCCGGTAAATGGTTCTGGATATTATAATATTATAGTTTCAGGGGCGTTGCCAACTACTCAAGAAGCTTCTGTTAATGCTTCCGCATTGTTTAACAATAATCCCATTGGAAATGATGGAACAGATCTTCCAATGACAGTTAATACAATTCAAAATACTAATTACGAAAGCGGTTATAATTTATTAGCTGGAGCTACATATTCTTCATTAATACAATTTGATAATAAAGAATCAAAACAAAGTGGTTTTACAATTAATTCTAATTACAGTGGTTATTATTTTATTACAGATGGTAAATCTGCTTCTATTACAAGTGCTTTTGATGGTTTAGAGTTTTACGTTGCTAATACGGGAGCAAGTAGTTGTTCTTTATCTGATTCTGTTAATGGGGGATCAACATCAATCTCATCTAATTATGTAGGTGTTGTAGCAAATTATCCTTCAAAAACTACTTCTGCAATTTCAAGTTTGCCTAGTTTAACTGCTGAAGTTGAAGATGGTGGATTTTTATATTTAACAGCGAACGCAAGTGTTAATCCCGGAGATTTTTCTCTAGGGGTTTTAAAAACTTTTACCGCTACAATTATTAATGATAGTTCTAGTTCAATAACTATAAGCTATAACTCAGCTTCGATTAGTATCGCTGCTAATCAAACTAAAAAGATCGACTTTTCAAATGGCTGGAATTCATCTTATAATCCAACGGTTGTCGAAAACACTAGTTATAATAATGTAGAATGTCAAGTTTCTTATATAAGTTCTGATGAAGACTTGGTCAATTTTAATCATTCTTTATTAGAATTAAAACCAAAATCTTATTCAAATCTTGGAATTTATAATTTTTCTAAAGAGCCTTTGTCTATTAATGGAGATGTTGATCTAGATGCTGATTCTTTCAACTTAGTTTCTTGGGATGGGTCTGCCGCAGCTCCAACAGTAAATAAGAAAAATTATTTTGATTCAATAAAAGTTTTTCTTAAAGGGACTGAAAATGAACCTAATAATATTTTTGTTTTAAAAGATGATACTGAAATTATTATTTCTCATTTCGGAGCTGATAATTCTAATCAACAACCAGTTGAATACTTTTTTCTTAAAGACGATTCAATTAATAGATCTTTAAATTTAAAAATTAAAAATGGGACAAATGAATATTTTTTACCTAGGGGATCGGAAGATTTTAAATTAACAATAACTAAAGATTCGAAGGGGGTAATCAGTGAAAAAATTCTTTTCCCTTCAAATGATTTTTCGACTGTAATAACTGATGATAAAGAACAGTTAATTGTCGTAAAAACTCCTTCTTCAAAAATAGATGTGGGATATATTGAATCAGCTTTAAAATCTACATCCTTTGTTTACTTTATCAACAAATCAACTACTCCATTGGAGTTTTCTCGTAATTTAACTCAAACTGTATTTTCTTTAGCTAACAATAAAATAGCTAGAGTTGTTTTAGAAAAAGGTAGCGGTAGAGCATCGATTGTCGAAATTTCTGAAGCTTATAATCATTTATTTTTTAACATTGATCCCTCTATATATCTAACTGGCGCATCTGGAATTAATTTATTAAATTTAAAATTTTGTTCTACTGAATTAGAAATTCCCGCCGCTAGTAATTTTGCTGACTCTGGAACATTTTTAATTAATAAAAACAGATTTGCGCCAAATTTAATTCAAAATATAGCAGTTAAACAAGATCAAGATCTTTTAGAAAATAAATTAATAAAAGGCAACTCTAAGATTTTAAAACTTTATAGAAAAAATTCTTCCGATGCAATTCCTACTTTAGCTCGTCTAGAAGTTGATCAAATAAATTTAAATAGTGTTTTTGGAGAAAAAACTTCTTCTGTTTTTGGCTATTATGATAGTGATTCAACTTTTCATGAGTTTGATGTTTTTTATATAAGAGATACAGGGCTTAATAATTTGACTGTTTCTGATTTTTATAATCGGGAAGGGTCTTATGATGGAAAAGTAATTTGTAACACTCCTAGAAATCTACAACTTCTTTCTTTTGATGAGAATAAAGAAACACCAGTATTCGATAAAGGAGACAGTTTTGATTTTAAATTTGATCAAGGAACTTCTCCAGATGGTTCCATAATTTTCAACAAGACAGATGGAGATATTCAAATATTTAACGAGCAGAATCAAAATAACGCATTAAAAACTATTACTGAATTAAAAGCTGGTCATTTATGCGCTAATTTTTCTTATGACCGAGTAAGGCTTTCTAGTGAAGCTGTTGATCTTTGTAAAAATAGAATTATAAATAATTCTTTAGTAACAAATCCTATTTACAATAATGAAGAATTTTTTATTGCTTCTTCAAAAGAGGAAGTAGCAAGAGATTATTATGTTGACAATGAAGACTCTTATTTTTATCGAATTACTTACGCAACAGATGTTAACTCAATAATTTTACCTGACGCCAATGGAATTGCTAGCAAATTTGTATTTTTAAATTCTGGTTCAAGACCTATTGATTTAAAATTAATTTCATCTACTGGTAAAATTATTACACTAGAGCCTAATGATAATAAAACACTTTCAGTATCAGCATCAACTTGGAACTATGCTAATTATAATCCTGCTTCTGACGGAGAAATACCAATCGAAGGAGGTTTAAGTGTAGCGTATGAAAATCAAAATTTTGAGATTGAAGAGAATCATATTTTTAAATCATTATGGCAAAATCAAGGTTATTCTAAATCATCTCAATCAATTTCTGATTCAATCACTCAAGCTTTTACGCCACTAGAAAAAGTTGAAAAAACTTTTATTAATTTAGACGATTTAAATTATTCAATTATTGATTTAGGCGAAGATTTAACTATTGATAGCAAGACTAATTCTGAAGCTTCAGGTGAGCCATTTATATTTTGCTTTGGAAGAAAAGGTCCTGACTTACAAATTTCTGAAAATATTTCATACATTTTAAATGATTTTTATTTATATTTGAAATGTTCTTCTGGGGGTGAATCGAATGATCAAACGATATTATTAAAAGAACATGTTTGGGGAAATGAGTTTGCTAGAAGAAAAACAAATGATTTACCTAAAAAACCAAATATTATTACTAGAACTCATGTTGATATTGGTTCTTTTTTCGAAGGTAAATATCAAAAAATTAATATTGAAGATTTAGGGGGTTTATTATTAATTCCTTTTTATAGAGAATGCGTTACTTTTTATCTTCCTAATCTTAAAGCTTCTGTTTCTGTTAATGAAAATCGTTTTACCTTAGGTGAACTTTTAGAAGACAAGAAATTCGTTTTTGTTAATTTGGTTAAAAATAATACAAATTCACCAAATCAAATATACAACTATTCAGACACGACAACAAATACAAATTTAACAGAGGTAAATTCTGTTTGCATTTTTTACGTTTACTTAAATGGCGCTAATTACGAGTGGAAAAAACAAACGGTCGCTCTTCCCAAAGTTCAAAATTGCTTTGCTGAACTTAAAAATTTAAAAGGAATTTCTTTAGAATCTTGTTCTAATGTAACAAGCGGAAATGAATTTGTTTATTTGCCAAACTTGAATACTTTCAAGATTTCTTTGGATAGTTTTGAAAATAAACAATTTCAAAATTTTTACGTTTATAACTCCTGCAATTATCCTCTATCTGTTATATTCAATAATTCTTCTGTTTTAAAACTATCTTCTTCTTCAGCTCCTTTTAATAGAGTTTCTTTTAATGGATCTTCTTTTACAATAAATCCAATAGTATATAATGCTAGCACTAATTTTATTGAATCTGAAATTTTGCAAGTTCCAAAATCTGATCAGCTTGTTGGTATTGCAAATGTTTCTTTTCCGAAACCAGCTGAAAATTCTTATTTAAAATTAAATTACTATCAATCTGACATTAGAAGTCAAAGATTTTTTTCTTTATTAAAAGCTAAAGATGGATTATGGTCACCAGTAGATATAGAAAGTGCTCAAAATTATGCTTTTTTAAATCTTTTTGATTTAGAAACTTATGATTCAAATTCTAAATTGTTTATTTATGGATCTTCCATAAGAAATCAAAATGGTTATGTTTTTGATCAATGTGAATTAAGATTAACTGGATGCGACATTATAAATGATTCATTTTTCTTTTTTAATAATACTTTAGGGATTTTAAAAATATATTTTGATGACTCCACTTACTCTTTAAGTTTAGATCCTTTAAGATTGGCTGTAATATATAAAGAGTCTGGAGTTTTAAAATTTAAGTATTGCGAATCTCATCAAACAAGTAAATTTTATATTTCTTATAGAAATAAGAATACCAATTTCCTTTTAGATAAAAATATTTCTCTTTTCGTTGATTCTTGCCAGACTATTGATGTTAGAAGTTTATCTATTATTGAAAATGAAAACGATAACATAGCTTCAGATGTTTTATTAACATTACATTCAGGAAAATTTGCGTCTTGCTATTTTAATCATTCCTTTTTAACAAATTTAACTCCAGATTTTCTTCCGGGAGTTAACTTTATAAATTCTTTGTCTGTATATAGTTTTCCTACTATATCTTATTTTGGTTCTAGAGATTGGTATTCATCTCCTGTAGCTTTGCTAAAACCTACTTATAAATTAACATCTCATGGGCATTATATAATAACGAATCAAGAAAGTACCGTTTCTTTAACCCCTTATTCTAACAATACATTTTTAGTTAATAATACAGCTAGCGATATTTTAGTTAAAACTCCTGATTATAATGTTTCTTTATACCATAATACAGTTTTGGTTATTAATAATTCTTCTTTTAGATATCTGAAGAAAGCTAAAAATAAAGATGAATGCTATGCTGTATTTAATCCTAAGACTTTAATTTCTACTCAGAGGGAAGTAAGTCTTGTTTTAGGGATCGAACAACACCAAGAAATTTTACCTGTTTCTAATATTGATTTTGTTCAAACTCAATCTTATTTAAAATTATATTCTAAAAACAATCAGACTGAGACTGTATTTTTAAATTTTGAAAACTATTATAAAGGAGCTGAAATTCCAAACGATTGCCCGCAAAATATATTAGCCTACGAGCTTGGAATTGGGCATGAAACTATTTACAAGTTTTTATTCTTTGATCCTTCTAGTAATTATTATACGCTGCCCGGAATAAAAGAAGGAACTGAATACATGGTTGAAATAAACGAAGGTTTATTTTATAATCTTTTTCTTGGCGATAAAATTAATGATTCTACTATTAGTTTTGGATCGGTTCGTTACATGGGTAAGACATATTACAATGGTCAATCTTTTATTGGTGGAAAATCATTTTGGTACGAAATTGATTATCCAAATTATGTTAGAGTCTCTAAGGTAGTTAGAGAAATTCCGGAGGGTTTTATCGCTGATCCCAAATCTCAAATCGAAGAGGGTTTAGCTGATCTTACTATTATTGAAACTGAAAATTCTGATAAATTAGCCGGTTTTAAAGATTTTATTTTTAGTAATATAGGCTCTTCTTTATCTTTGAAATACGGAGAAGTAGCTTCTCTTTGTTGGATACCTGATAGTCAAAATGCTTTTTGGTTAGAATCTAACTTTAATAAAGATATTTGGTCTATTCAAACAATTTACCCAGACTCTACAGTGAAGCTTACTTTCCAAGAAAATGGAGAAACTAAAGAACTTTCTTTTGTTAAGTGTGCATTTAAAAAAGGTATATTGAAATCTCCTATTTTAAATTATGGATATACTTTTTACTCAGCATTGCAGGAAAAATTAGTAATGAGTGACACAGGAGAAATAACTACAGCATTCGATTACGGATTAACGCCATCTCAAAAAAATAAATTTAAGAGTAGTGTAATTAATAAATATTACGTTGACGATTATTTATATTCTGATAAAGCTTTTGTTTTTGGTTCTTTGCCAAGAAATAGTCTATTGCAAATAGATACAGAAACACCATCTCAATTAAAAACATCAACTTTTGATATTACAATTTCTTTAGAAAAAATGTCTTCAATGCCAACTTTAAATGTTGAAGATTTTAACAATGATTCAGCAGTTCAAATATTAAATCAAGATTATGAGTAGTCAGTTATTTTATCTAAATATTAACGCTTGCATTGAATCTTTAACTATTAAACCAATAGGAGAGCAAGCTACTAATATTTCTACTCAGATAAGTTCTGCTTTTATTAAAGACATAACTAATAGGGAATTCTATAACTCTATTAGTTTATCAAATAAAACAGAATTAAGTAACTTTTATCATAATATAATTTTAGAGTCTTCTAGTTTAAGTAGCGCTGCGCAATATAATGAATCCTACAGAAGTGAGATTCAAGAAATTAACTCTAGCTTAGCAAATTTATTTATTTTATGCAAATATAAGAATCCGAGTCAAAAAAATTGTCTTTCTATAAATAATGATGGCACACTAAATACATCTGATTTAATAGGCTCTTATAAAATTTATAATAACGGCATAGACTCTTTAGATACAGCTTACTTTGGAGTTCAAAACTCTGATACTTTTATTGATGATACTAGATCTAATGATGTTTATACAGAAGTTAGAGAATACGAGGGTATATTTTTAGATAAATATAAAATATCATTATCTAAGGTTAATGAATTGCAATATCCTTGGGATTATGAAGATTTAGATTATCCAAACGTGTCTGAAAAAATATTTTCTTCCTATAGAAAATGTAAAGTTTATATTTTTGTTTCTAAAAATTATGATTTTTCAAGTGATAGTTTTTATTATTCTACTTTTGTGTTAGTTTTTAGGGATTCTTTGTCTGAGGATAAAGTGCTGCAAGATTTTACAGATGCAGATTCTACATCTTTTTCAACAGCGTCTTCTTTATATTTATTTACGTTGCTTTATCCTTTTTCCGTAATTGTTGATGGATCTTTTGTTGAGACTGGTTCAATAGGGCAAGATGATTTATTAGAATTGTCAGTTGAATTGCCTACTGTTTGCCTTAATGAGGATGGCAAAATAAATACTGATGATAGTTTTTCTAGTTTACCTTTAGATACAATGGCTTGCGATCTTGGTGGAAACATCATGATCCAATATAATGGTGGACCAGTTCAAATTGTAGCGGATCAACAATTATGTGGCGGTGCAGCTCAAGCAGTTTTATTTAAAGTTGACAATGTAATAGATTCGGCAGCGTATCTTTATAAAGATTTACCTATTTTATCTAATGCATTAAATGTATACGCTTATAATTTTACATACCTTAAATACATAAAAAGCGACGAAACAGAAGAATCATTTTTAGGAAATGGATCTCTTCAAACAACTACTCAAAAATACGAGAATGAAAGTTTAGATTTATCATTTTATTTTTCATATCGATTCGATCCAAGTTATTTTGAGCAGAGTTTTATATTTACATATAGATTTAAAGGTACTGATGGGACTAATACAACAGAGTACTTGGTTGATTTTAATCCAACCGTTAAAATTCCGACCTTGTCTTTAAAAAAATTATCTGACGATACAGTACAAGTAATATCTAACTATGCTACTAAATTAATCTATTATTTTGAAAATGAAATTCCAACTACTGTAAATATTACAGATTCTATTGATGGTACTAATCAAATTACTAATATTAGTACCGCTAGTAAATATGGAACTCTCCATGTTGAAGTAAGAAATTATTTTTATGAGTTTGACTCGCTAGAAGCAAGTGTTTTTTCTTTTTCAGATTCAATATTAATAGAAAAGTCAATTTCTATAGATTCCTTTTCTTTAAAACTTTATAGAGGAGCGATATTAGGAAATTTTTATGATTTAGAAGGTAATGTTTATTCTGCTGTTTCCGGAACAGATTTTACTCAGAGTTCTCCATTAACATATGTTTATTATTTTTTAAGATCTAGTTCGGATAATTTTAGATTTTTATTAGAGTATGTTTACGGGAGCAATTTACAATTTCGTTTTGGTGAATACGATTCTGTAGAAATACCAGATGGCAACTATTATGAAATTTCAAAAGAGGATTTACTTCTCGGCTTAGGTAGTGATAAAAAAGTAAATTTAACTGCTATTTTAACAGATGGAACAGAATTCACTCTTCCATTTTATTTCAAAGAATATGTAACTACTACGCCAACTGTATCTAATGTTTCAATTTTAAATAAAGAATATAGTGATTTAGACTCTATTAGTTTAACTTTTTCTTTTGATTATTCAAATTCTACTGATGTCTTAATTGAAATTATAAATGATCAATCTAATGTCATTTACTCTTCAACTCAACTTTTAGATTATTCGACTTCCTCTAATTCTTCAACGATAACAACTGAGTACTTTTCTTTAGTTAATTCAAAAAGTCTTTCTGTAAAAGTTACAACAAGAAGTTTATACGCTTCTTCTGGAATTGAAACCATAAGAACAGCTAGTGCATCAAGTTCTGTTTATATTTTGCCACTGAGGCTTTCTATGGAAAATCCAGCTATCGTAAAATTTTATAGTGATTCTAGTTTAACAACTGAAATATCTAATTTCAAAAAAGAAGAAACAATTTACGCTCATTTAATATTAAAAGCAATTGACGATTCGGTAATTAATATCTCTGATTATTATAAGTATATTTCTTTAGATCCAGAAGCGCTTTTCTTTTCTTTTGAATCTTATCTTAATCCTAATGAAGAGCTTAAAGGTGTAACATTTAATAAGATTAATAATTTTACATACTCATTGAATATTTCTCCAGATTCTGACTTTAACGAGGATGATGTTACTATAAATGTAAACTATACACCTATTTATTAATTATGCCTATAGCCCAAGGAACTATTTCTCTGTTGTTAGATGGAAATGATGCTGGAAATTCAGGATCTCCAACTGGCAGTATTTATTTTGATGTGGCAGCAGATCAGTTAGGGCTATTAGATAAGGCAGTAATAAAATGGAAAGCCTCTAATGCTACTAAAATTGAATTAAAAATTGAAGTAGGATCGATAGATCCTCGATACCAACAGATTGTTTACTTTATTACTGAAGAGGTTTTGCCGATTATAGATGTAACTAATTTATCTTCAAGAGGGTACGAAGTAGTTTTTCATAGGACTTTAGCAACTAAATTAACTTTGATTGTATCTAATGACTTTGGGGATTCTTTTTCTTCCGATCCTATTTACGTAAAAAGAGCGTATTCTGATACACAAACAGTAGGAAAAATCTTTAATGAAACAGATGGATTTTCCGTTTCTAGAGAAGACGGAACTTTTAATCAAATAAAAGGAACTATATTGTTAATTGCTGATGAAAATTTTAATTCTTCTCTTATTTCTTCGGTTGAGCTTTTATATAAAAATGAAAACACTTTAAGTTGGATTCCAATAAAACTTAGCTTTGATCAAACTTCTTTATTTGATATAAAAGATAGCGGAAATAACGTTACTGGATATAAAATTGTTTTTAGTAAACTATCAGTTTCAGTTCCTAATATAGGTTCTGCTTTATTCTTTTTAGTAAAAATTAAAACTTCGATTGGAGAATTTTATAGCAAGCAAACATTTTTGTTTTTCGATGCTCTTAATCCCAGCAGTATAACAACTCCAGATGCTTCTAGTCCTTCTTTAGAAGTTGTTCAGCAAAAGCCAGCTCAGTTAAAATACGAGATAACTGCTATTATTTCTGAGGCGTACTATCAAGCTGAAGACACTACATCTATATTTAATAACATAACTTCTTCCAAAGATAATAATTTTAACCACGCTTTTTTAGATACTGATAAGTTCAAAGGGAAAGTTTATTCATCTTTTGGAAATATATTAAATATTGGAGATGGTTTTTTCGAAGGATTTTATTACGAAGCAACGCCGCTAAATTCTTCCTCTGATAATTTTAGAGGTCATTTTTATCCAGCTTGTGTTTCTGAAATTTTACCATGTATTAATATTATAAAGGGAACCGATGGAAAAACGTCTGACGTTATTCTTTTCTGGAAAATAATAGATGATTTTCCAAACTATAAATTTTTTAATAATTCAATTAATATAATTACAAATGAATTAACTGTTTCCGTAAAATATTTTGATGGTTCTGTTTATAGAACTATTTTATCAAACACTTCTCTTCAGTTCTCTGGTCCTCTTACAAATTATAATGATTCTGAAAATAAATTTACATTAAGACTATCGAGGGCTGAGGTTGATAAAACTGGATACTTATCTCTTTTTGATAAAATAACTATTCAGGACAATAAAACTAACAATTTAAAAATAGTAATCGAAAGTCATAAAGTTACCTGCGTAAGTCCTTATAGAAGTGTTGATTATAGCTTTTCTAAATTACTTTTGCCGCCAAGATGGAAATATATTGTCTATGATGAATTTATAAGTTTTTCTTCTAGAAATACAAATGATAATACAGTAGCTATTTCTTTCGGAGATTTAGCTTTGAGAGGTATTCAGATCCCAGATAGAGGATTCAAGTATTTTGATAAAATAACAAATTTTAAATATTATTATTTTGACTCAAGTGGATCCGGAGAATCAATTCAAACTACTAAGGTTTTATATAAACTTAGTTCATCTGCCAAAGCATTTTACTTAGATCCGGTTAGATCTGGTACGATAAGTTATGTTGAGTTACCATTCAAACCTGATGATGTATTTTTAATACCGCCATCAGTTTCAATGCCAGAACCAAATCTTGATCCAAATGGCAAGAAAGCAGAGGCGGAAATTACCTTAAATGAATATGGAAAAATTTCAGGTGTTAAAGTAATAGATCCGGGTTACGGTTACTCAACATTTAAAACTAAACAAGATCAAAGAACTCAACTTTTCGTTGACTTAACTCCAATTGTTAAATCTTCTTATAAAATTTTTGGCACTAATTTAAATGTTAATAAACAGGTACTTATTCCAGTAAATAATTCTTTTAGTAATTTAAAAGCATCTGTTTTTGGCGGTAAATTACTAAGTGAAGTTGGAGGTAATGATGCAGCTCTTAATTCTGAGCAATCTCAAATATTACAAGATTATTTATCTAGAAATAATATTATTGATTCTAATGCTAATATTCCTGATGAGGATTCGGATAGATCTTCTTATCCGTATATAAATAAAAATGCTAGTTCTAATAATGACACTTCGATTGAAATTCTTGATCCTGATTGGTTTGCTATTTCTAAACTATATGTTGCAAAAACTTTAAGTCCTGTAGATGAAGTCAGAATATATACTGAAACAACTGATGCCAGCGCTTCTGAATTAGAAGATTCTGAGTTATCTAGTGATATTACTAGCTCTTTTTCTTCAACGGATGTCGCAGCTCCAGATGTCAACAATAGTAATAATATTTCTGTTCCTAAAACAGCTCAAACATTTGCTTTAAATTATTTAAATGTTTATACTGATAATAGTCCAGCTGTATTTCTTTATAATCCTAGATATACTGCTCCATGGTTTACATTAATGCCTTTGTCTATGAGATCTGATGGTTCTCCAGCTTATGGAACGCTACCTAATATGATTACTCGGGCAGGAAGCTTTTTTAATAGAATGGCTATTGGAATAAATAGTTTAAATGAAGTAAGATTAATACTTCCAACAGTTTGGGCTGTGAACAATGTTTCTTTTAGTAACTCGTATTATCAAATCGATGATATTGCAAATAAAAATCAACTGCTAGACTTTAGCACTGAAGGAGTTAGGGTATCTTATACTTCTGAAAGTAGTTATTTTATACCAAGTAATTCTGGATTTTCTGTTTCTGCAAGTAGAAGCGTTGGAAGATCTTATTTAGAATCGCAAAATGTACCTTCTCAGTTAGACACTGGTGCTGGAACTTATATTATATCTACAGAAGATGGATCTAGTATTAAATTTTCAGCAATGATTCATCCATGGATGGAAAAAGCTTTCCCGATGGATTATATTAAAAAATTTACTAACAAATATTTTGGTATCTATAGAAAAGACAATTACTCTTGTACTTTTACTGAGCCATTTAAAGAAAATGGGGTTTCTTTTATCGCTTGCCCCGGGGTTTTCGGAGATCTTTATCCAAGAACTGTTCCTCCAACAACATCTATACCATCTTCAAAATATTCTACTACAAGTAAATTTCAATTTTTCAAGGAAGGTACTATTTCTGAATCTCCATCTGGAAATGCTTTTTCATTATCTTTACCAAACGGAAGAGTTAATGGTATTCCTGTTTTTTGTAGTGAATCGTGCGGAACATCCTCTACAACTTCTTTAGATTTTAGATATTCTAATCTATATCCGTCTATAATATTAGTTGTTTAATATGAATGGGAATTTTTTCCAGAACCTTTTTAAAGAAGGTTTGAAGATGAAAAATAGTATATCTTCTACTAGCCAAAAAGCTTTTTCAACTATAAAACATGAAAAAAAAATAATCTCTGACCCGCTTAATGCAGATCAGAGATTAAATATTTGTAATACGTGCCCTAATTTTTCTAAAGGGATAGGTAGATGTGATTTATGCGGGTGCTTTGTTTCAATAAAGGTTCGATTAGATTTTGAAAGCTGTCCCGCTGGGAAATGGTAATTACTTACTTGCAGATTTCTTAATTCTGTCTATAAGTTCAAATATTTTAGGCTTTGGGATATCTGCTAAAGTAGTTATTTGATCAGCATTTTCAAACTTATCTTTCACAAGTCTCTTTTTTACGTCATCTAAAGAGATCCCTCTTTCTTTCATTAAGTTAGAAAGAACAGCTGTTGGAGATAATGGGCTTTCGGGGGTTAGTTCTTCAAAATTAGTTTTTGCTCCAATTTCATCTTGGCCTACAATATTAATCTTAAGAAAGTTTCGAACGCACCGAACAAATGATCTATTTTCAGCTATAGCAGCCAAATAATTTCTAGCAAAGCTCTGAGTATTATCTGGAGATGCGTCAGCTAAAGACTGAAATGATATTTCTTGATTATTTGTTTCATAATTAGCAATCCACTTGATATAACAAGTAGCGATAACATAATTTGAACTAGCCTCAGGAACTTCATAACATACTCGGGTAAATCCTCTAATCTGAGCCAATTCCTTAATTCCACCTAATAAAATAAGAAGATCTTTATCTTCTAGTTTTGAAATATCTGTTTCTTGCGTTCTCTGCTTGTTGGGCACAAGAAATTCTGGACGAATCATTTTTCGCCAATTTACAGATCCATCTTCATTAAATACATAAGGAATAGGTGGATCGATTAGTAAACCATACTCATTTCTTGAAAAAGTTTTAGGAGGCGTAGAACTCATCTGCTAATTGTGGTTACAGATCCTCAGAAGTCAAGAAGTAAAAATTATCAGCCTCCTCCCTAAAAGAATCATCTATTTCTGGAGGAAGGGAAAAGTTTGCATTTCTTATTTCTTTAGTTGGTAAATTATTTTTTAAATGCCATCTGCTACCATATGTATTGCCTGATTTAATTAAAATTTTATTTGTTCTAAAGTATACTTTGCTTTTGTCTATATCATTAATGAAGCTTAGATCTACTAAATTTAGCTTGTTGATTTTTTTATAATCTAAATATTTAATTTTTTCTTTCTCAAGTTCTTTTTCTTTTAAATTTGTTATTATATCGTAGTTTATATTAAGTGAGTCTAAGTCATCGAGAAAAGAAGCATCTGAATTTTGCTCAACTTTGAAGTATAATTTTTTTATTCTTTTTTTAACGCTGTTTAATATATCTTTATTTATTGGTTTGTTCGTTACTATTGAACAAGGATAATGGTTTAGTTGGGCTACTAAATTTTCTTCAGAAAAGAAGTAATCCATTCTAATAATTGTTTCATTTGGGGTTTTTGAATTAGATATTTTAAAGTTGCAGTCGGGAATTAAATCTATGCTTGGAATAGAAAAAACTTTACCGATAGATAGAGTTTTATCACATTTAAATTCTATTTCACCGCATACTCTTTTAATAATTACCTCCGCAATTTCTTCTGGTCGTATATTGTTAATATTGTTCCCGACTGGATTCAAAAATCCCTTCCTTTTTTCTCTAGATTCTATTATTTGATTTTTTTCGGCTAATAAATTATCTATTTCATAATCGTATCTCAACACACATTGGTCTACATTGTATTCTGAAGCGATTAAAGAATAAAATTTAGAGCTGCCGCAAAAAAATTTAGCCTTCTTTATTAAATAAGTTTTTTCCGCTAAGGAAACGGTCTTGTCAATTATAAGATGATCAAAATTAAATTTTTTGCTTTCTGCGAATTCAACTATATTTATTTCTTGTTTTTCTAAATAGGGAGTTATTAATTGAACAACTCGATTCCAAAATAAATAATTAGAATTCTGATCTTCATTATCAGTGTTTATTATAATATATTTTTGAAAAGCTAATGGGTAGAATTTTTCATATAAATATCCACTAGTTGCTTTGACTAAACTTGTAGCTTCGAAAGATTTTAATAAATTCATTTTAAAAACGAAAAATGGTTGCTGTTTAATGAAAAATCATCTAGAGAGTAACATTCATAAAAGTTTTCTTTAATAAAATCTGGATTTTTAAATTCTTTGCCTTGAATTAAAACATCAGAAACATTATCGTTACCTAAAAATATTTCTGCTCCTTCTTTATTTGTATAAATAAAAATTTTCTTTTGGTTATATTTTTGTTTAAGACTATTGATTATTTTCGTTGCGAGAAATATGTTGTCTTTGCTTGAATTAATAATTACTAAAATTCTATCTTCTGCTCCTGATTCTCCAAATATATCTTTGAATGTAGTGGGCTTAAATTTAGAAATTTCTTGTTTGGCTACAGATCTAAAATAGGATATAATTGTTTGCTTTGACATGCCGGATTCAATTTTTTGAATCCAATGAATTACTCCCTCATCATCGTCTGGCATTTTTCGACCAAGAATTTTATCATATAAAGTTTTAACCCATAATAGTTTATCTTGAATATCAGGAATTTCAACGTCAGGATCAACAATGGGTTTGGGAGGAGGTTCCTCGGAATGTTCTGCGAAAGGAGCCGAGTCTATAAAGGCTTCAATTTTTGCTCCTATTGATTCTACTGAGAAATTTTCTATTGCCCATTTGCGAGCTTTTTTGCCCATTTTTTGTTTTTCTTGCTCTGGCATAGAGAAAACTTTTTGCAAGTTTTCAGCTATAGATTTAGGACATGTTGAAGCTTTGATGAATTCGGTTCCGAATTCTCTATACTCGCTCCAAGACAATGGTAAAGAACAAGCTTCTGCACAGCACATTTCTTCTCCACAACTATAATTAGTAACTAATGTTATTAGTCCGGCTAACTTAGCTTCTTGAATTGGTATTTCTTGCCCACCGCTTGTAAACGGATGACAGTAAACATCCATGCAATTATATATTTCATTTAGTTGCTTTTCATTTACTCCATTAGTAACTCCAGTAGTTACAAAAGAACTTTTTGTTTTACAAAATGGGCAAGTTATTTCTGGACCTTCAAAGTTTTTTATTTCATAGCTTTTACAAGTCTTGCAAATGTATGTGGTTAAAATATCTGTTAATTTTACATTTGCTTCTCCGCATAATTTGGCTATGTTCCAGCCTTCTTGCCAATTTGTATGAAGTAAAAGTTTTGCAGAAACAAGAGGATTTTGATCTTTAAAAATTTTAAATCCTTGAAGTAAATTTGGAACCGATTTTCTTAATTGATTGCGAAATACAAATCCAATTACAAATTCGCTTTCGGAAATGTTATTTTTTTCTCTTATTTTCTCTCTTTCGTCCTTGGTTAAAGGTTTAAAATGTTCAACTTCAATACTGCCATGAACTGTTTTTACTTGAGTGTGGCCAAGTTTATGTAATTCTTTTTCCGCGAAATTAGACCATACCCAATAATTTTTGATCTTTGGAGCTTCTTTTACTGCATTTGGTAAAATTGGTAAAGAATCTAAAGTAGTCCAAATTACTGAGGTTATTTTATTGAACCAAGGTTTAGTAATTGCAAAATCAACACCCCAAAAATCTTGAACTCCAATAAAAATATCAGGCTTTTCTTCTCTAATTACCTTATCTGCTTCAAAAATTCCATAAGCATAAGATCGAGCTTTTTCAGCGGAGCTGTTATAATCAGCGAGTTCTGGGCCTGATAAAGGAACTACTCCTATACTTTTCCATGGAGTTCTTTCTAATTCTGGGTGCGCTTTAGATAATCCACCAGCAATAGAAATTATTTCATATTTACCTGTATTGAATAAATATGACAAAATTGCTTTTGTGTTTCTGCCGAAACCCGTCTTGCTTAGTGCAAAATCACTTTGATATACAATTTTTTTCTTTCTTTGCTCTGACATTAGATTGCCTATGTAGTGTTATTATTTGTTAAAATAGAGATATTTTCAATATTAAATAGAATCTATATACACAAAAAAAGCCCGCGATTTCTCGCAGGCTTTATTTTAAAAAAATCTAACTCACCAGAGATCGTCTTCGGCAGACTCGGTCTTTGGAGGAGCGTCTTCCTTTTTAGGCGCATTTTGAGAAGAAGCTGGAGCCTTAGACTCTTGATTCTTAATCGCATTTTCAAAAGTCTTAATTAAGACCATGCTTAAATAAGCTTCGAGTTTAACAGCTTCGCCGAAAGTGAAGCCCATTAAAAACGAGGTCTTATCTTGGGCATTTTCCTTACTTTCCTTAGAAATAGAAAGAGAAAATCCTACTTGAACAGTCTGCTGTGGGTTATCCTTATTGGGCCTGTTGTAAGGAGAGAATTTAATTCTTGTAACTTGCTTAGGGGAATCGTGAAAGCCAGTAAACTCAGAATTCCTTCTGATCGCGGAAATAATATCTCCAGCTTCAGTTGTGCTTAGCTTAACTGAACACGACATCTTGGGATTTTGAGAGTTACCAGCGAAAGAGCCTCGCTTCTTAGACTCGTCCCAACTAGACTGTTTAATTAAGTTAACAAATACACACTCATCTTTAGCTGAAAAATTAAACGAACAACCGCTACCAGTATTTTTTGAATTCGGCTTATAGAATTGAATCATGTTATATCATTGGTTTTTTCTTCAGAATTGTCAAGAATTTTTTCTTTCAACTCGGATAGCTTTGTATATATCTTAAGTGTTTGAATACCAATAGTATCGGCAAAAATACAATCTTCCTTTTTGTTTCCTTTTATTATTACAATATCTTCTTTATCTGGTAGAGTATCGTTGTTAGCTGATTTATTATTATCGATTTTATCATTAAACATTAATACCGAAACAGAGCCAAATTCATCACTAACTAGCATTTTAAATGTTCTTGTTTTCTTTTCATTTTTAGATACCCATTGGGAAGCCTCTAATACTTTTGCTACTAAAAAAATATTAGCATTATTAGGCAAGTTATTTATCTCCGCTGTTGTGGATAGTTTATTTATTTTAGGAGAAAATATATCTTTTAAGGATTTGTTGTAGGTATATCCTAGAAGTTTATTTTCATAGTACCAATTAGCAAAACTTTCAGATTTATTATTCTGAAGGTAAATTTGAAGATAAGGTTCGTATTTCTTTTTAATTGTTTGAAAACGACTTTCTTTAATTAAGAGTTTGCCGTTTTCGTTCTTCGCTTGAGATAAGAATTTTAACAACTTAACAAGATCATATTGGTGATCTGGGCCGAATTGATTGCATAAAACCTTTTCTTTTTCGGTTAATAGATTCCATAACTGAGCCTCTAAAACAACTCTGCTTCTCGACGCAGAAAATCCATCCAAAGCTCCCGCCTGAATTAAAGCAGAAACGACTCCAATAGATAACCCCACTTCTTTCGCAGCTTCAAATACCTCGAACTTATTTGAATGATCAGACTTAAAACGATTTAACTTTTCCATCGTTTTCTCTGAAATTCCTTTGATAGAAGAAAGACCAAATCTTATATCACTTCCTTGAATTGCAAAATCAGTTTCAGATTTAAGAATGTGAGGCCCTAGCAGAGTAATTCCAAAATGCCTTAGTTCTTTTTGTATTTTAGATATTTCTTCTAGAGGATTTGGTTCATGCTTAGTCATTTCCAAAAGAGCTAAAAAGAATTCTTTTGGATATTTAAACTTTAAATATATTGTGCAAGCTGCAAGAGCAGCATAGCTCATCGAATGGGATTTGTTGAACGAGTAATTTGCTGAGTTTTCAAGAATACGCCATAAAATATCTCCTATCTCTGGGGCTAAGTTATTTTCTTTTATTTTTTCAGAAATTTTCTCTTGCCATTTTTTAACTTCTTCTACTTTCTTTTTGCCTACGATTCTACGCAATACTTCTGCTTCATCAAGAGTAAATCCAATCTTATGAGACATTTTCATCAACTGCTCTTGATAAAGAGCTACGCCACCACTAGAATTTAAGACTGAATCAAAGAACGGATGAATTGGTTCATAATGATTGTTATTGGTATAGTTTGCATATTGATCTACGAACTCAAGTGCTCCGGGGCGAGCCAAAGCTAATACACCGCTCAATTCTTCAAGATTCTTAGGTTTAACTTTTTTACAAACTTTAAAATTTGTATCAGCTTCTATTTGGAAGATGCCGTGAGGAGTCTTAAGGTCTTGAAGCTGTTGGTATATAAAAGAATCATTAAAATCTATGTCATTAACTTTTATTCCAACTAAAGAACAAACTCTATCAACAATTGAAACGCTTCTAAGACCAAGCAAATCAAGCTTCACATTAAAAATGGAAGCCCAATTCATATCATAACTAGAGACCTGTTCCTTATCACTAGTAAGTTCAGTAGGACAGCTTTGTTCAATGGGATAGTATGAAAGCATCATCCCAGATGCATGAACGCTCTTATTCTTAATTAAGTTTCTTAGCTTTAAAGCTGTTTTATAAACCCTTGGGTTTAAATCACACCATTCTTGAAGCTCTTTTACTTCTTGGTATGATTCTTTAAGATCTTTTACCTGACCGAACACTTTAGGAATTAAACCGCTAACAGTGTTCATTTCTGTTTCAGCTTTTTCTTCTATTATTTTGCCGCACTCTTTAATTAAGAGCTTGCTGCTTAATGTGGTTAGCGTTAATATCTTAGAAGTTCTGCCTGAAAATAGTTGTTCTAGAAATTTAATTACTTTATGTCGATTATAGTAGCAGATATCTACGTCAATATCGCACATTAAAGACCCATCAAGATAAGTTATTCCATCAACGATTTGTTTTTTCGCACGGATTTTAGATATAAATCTCTCGAAGAACAATTCGTATTTAATTGGATCTACCTTAGTAACTCCCAATAAATACAAAATAAGGCTACCAGCAGCAGAACCACGCCCAAGACCGACAGGAATAGAGTTTTCGTTGCAGTAATTAATAACAGTCCACACCAAAAGAATATAGTCAAGAAATCCAAGCTCTTTAATGGTTTCCAATTCATACTTTACTCTTTCTGAATATTTAGAGTAGTCTTCTTTAGAAATATTAAGCTTTTTAAAATTAGCTCGGCAAACTTGAATCAAAAAATCATAATTGGAGGCAGAATCTTGTAAATTATATTTATTCTTAAGGCGATTCTCTATGTTGAATTCCGGCAATCTCACTCCATAAAGAGGCAGCTCAAGCGTATTAAAATTGAGATCAAAGTCTTTCATATTTCTACTTGAAATTTAATTTTATTCCAAACTTTAAGATTTAATTCTAGATCAACAATAGCATTATGAAGATTATCGTAATCGTGATCAATTGAATAATCTTTTCCTAATGCAGTTAAATTTGTTTTAATTCCTTTTCGATAAGTATGTAACAACTTATACTGGTATTCTAGAGTTGTTTCTTTTGGCATTTTTGGAATGCCATATTTAATGCCTTTTGCTAAGCAATTAGTATCTAGAATTTTATCAACCAAATGTTTTACTTTTAAACCTTTAAGCAAATACATTTCTTTTATTAGATACAAATCGAAACCAAGAATATTATGACCGACAATATAGTCAGAAGAGTCGAGCCAATCCCTAACAGTATCAAAGATATCATCAAATTTCTTACCAGTCGTTTGGATAAGTTGTTCGGGATATCTGGTAATTCTTCGCGCATCGTCTGATATTTTAAGATTAGTATCCCATTTAATCAAGAAATCTCGCTCATCAATTTTTTTTCCGCCTACCGTGCTTAACATGGCGATTTGCCAAGGAAGATTTTGGCAGAAATTAAGACAAAGATTTAGCGTCTCGCAATCAATAAAGACTAGCTTTTTTGATTTATCAAACCTTAGTAATTCATTTTCCATATTTGTCTTTGAATGATTCCGCGCAAAATTCGTTTGAGGAACAGTGTTCTAAATTAGGTTTGCTTAAAGTAGTTCTTTCCGAAATACATCTAAAAGTTAAATATGCTAAAAAATCTTCTTTGTTTTCATAATAAATTGATTGTGAGGAAAAGATTTCGCTGTCAGCCCCAGCATACTCTTGAACTTTCTGTTTTAATAAATTATCAAAAGGTAAATTATTATCTTCTATGAAGAAAGTAGGCTTGCAGAAACTAAAATCAGGAACGCATATGCTATAAGTTAAATTATTTTTATAGATAAATGAGTCATAAAATGGAATTGCTAGCAATAAATCTTCAGTCCATAAAGATTTTAGTTGTTTGCAGTCTATTCTAGGATAGTAATAAAATCCTTCGGCGCAGGCTATCGTCGAGATCTTTACTAAAGAATAATATCCCTTAGTGTTTTTAGCAAACACTATTACTTTGTGCTCTCTATCTTTAGACTCCTGAGACTTATTATTTATATCATCACAAACCGTAATCCTCAGTCCGAATCTTAGTTTTAATTTTGCTTCCTCGCAAGATTTATAAGCTTCTAGAAATCCCGAAATAGAATCATCAACTAAATAAAGACTTTCTAGATTTAATTTTTTTGCTATATCAATAATAGAGCTAGGCTCATCAGCATCGCTAGAATTTACTTTAGCAAGAGTTAGTATAGATTTGCCTAAACTATAATGAGATTTAAAAAGCGGTACAGCCGAAAACATAAGTCATGTATGCTAGGAAAATTCTTAGGTCAACTAGAAAGTTGGGTCGTCTTTTCTCCAAAATGGGCATCCTTTATATTCTATTTTTGTTATAAGTTCAATTCTATTGTCGCTTAAAAGTTCATTTCTATTGAAAGAAGATCTGATAAATTTTTCGTTTTTATCAACTCCTATATAATATATGCCGGGCTTTCTAGACGGACAAATCCATTTTCCTTCGACATCACTGCCACACATCCATTTTTTCTTAGGTGATTTAGCAGCTAAGTTTTGAACGGCAGATTTTTCATCGAAGTTAGATATATATCCTGCTACATAAGATAAGTATTCTTTAAAACCATTTAATTGTTCTTCAGTTGGCTTGGGGGCTTCTTGAATAGGTTGTTTCTTAAATTTAAGAAAAATGAACGAAACATCAGGGATGGTCTTTTTGTTTTTAAATACAGCTAAAGAATACATTAGATTTTGAAGGTTGAAATCTATTTCCTCTTTAGAGAATTTTCCTTTACTGCTTTTGTAGTCAAAGATTTTATAAGAACCATCTTTATAGGTGGCTAGCTTATCAATAAATCCATTGATTATATAATCATTTTCTTCAATTAAAAACTCTTCTTCTGGCAAAACTGCTACCGCTCCGGAACAAAAAAAGTCACTTTGAAGACCTGTTTGAATCATATCGTAAATAAGATTCAAATTCTCTTCGTCATCCACTTTTAATTTTTTAGCATTTTTAAGGATTAATCGATGAATCGCTGGATTTTTTATAATTCCAGATTTACCAGAGCATAAGTCAGTAAAATATTTTTTATGCCTATCGTTTAAAAGAAGCTCAAATATTAAATGACATATTGTACCCCTAGAAGCTCCAGAGTTAGAAATATCAGGATACTTAAGATTGTATTTAGAATGGAAAAGCCAACTGCATCCTTCTATCGTCTTGATTTTGCTGGCACTAAGCTTGACTTTTTCTTTTGTTTTTAAATTGTTGCTAGCCATTTTAAGATTAGTTTATTATCTTGAAGATTTAAATCACCAAAATCTTTTGCTTCGGTTGGTAAATTAATGCTTATTTGTTTTGGATCAAAATAGTTTAACAGCTTTTCTTTTGCTGTTTCAGCAGCTTCATTTCCAGCGCTATTATTTTCGGAGTCATTATTAAACGCTATAATAATTTTTGATGGATTAATAGCTATTAGGCTGTATATTATTTTAGCAGATAGGTTTAAGCCGAATGTAACAATAGTATTGTTTATTTTGTTTTCTCTAAGAGCTAGCATGTCGCCTATACTCTCAACAAGAATTATTTTCTTCTGCAGTTTAATATCATTTAAGTTTACTTTAAGCGGGTAAACCCATTCTTTCTTGTCTCCGATGTGTTTCCATTTAGGTCGTTCTTTTGAAGAGTTCTCAGAAACGTCTCTTCCTGAAAATCCTATTATGTTATCTTTATTGTCGTAAACAGGAAAAGTATATCTGTTAAACATTTTTCCCGTAGTCGCTAGCCCTCCGTGAAAAGGACTTAATGTAGAACTTGAAATGCCTCTTTGGTTCCAATACTCGTCATTTTTTGTCAGTTTTAACAATAATGATTTGTCAAATATCTGAACTTGCTTTGTTACTACTTTTGGTTTTCCTGAGGATTCTATTTGATAAACAACACCTTGTGATGAAATCCAATTTTTTGCCTCATCAATGCTTTGAAACTTTAAGGTTAACTTAACTAGTTCTTCTAGCGATCCGCTCTTGTTTTCTTTAAAGTCTACCCATTGACCAGAATTCTTCCAAATCCTTAAAACGTTATCGTTATCTGAATCCCTATATAGGGGTTTTGTTCTAAATTCTCTGCCATTATCTGTTAAAATATATCCTAGATCTTGTAAGATTTTTCTTACCGATTCGCAGTCATTCATAATAATTCACCATCTCCAGAGTCGTCTAGGTCGGGTCGCAAAGCTTTTGCAGATATTATATCTTCAAGAGTGCCCTTTTCTTCTACATTAAAACTTGAAATATTAAAGCTGAGGTAGTTAGGCATATACTTAATTTTTTTTCCTTCTTTTACTCTAACTAGATCGTGATGCCCTGCTGAATCTTTTCCTTGAAATCTCGTTGCGAGTGGAATTAATTTATGAGAACCAAATTCTTCTCCATCGTCGGCAATTTCTTCTACTGTTTTTCTTCTAAAAATACCCACGAATGAAGCGAACCATTGTAATCGATCAGATTGAGAAATCGCGCTACTATCATCCACACCACTTTCAGCGCTTCTGTTTAATTGACAAGCAGTTAGAATAGGAATATTTAATTCCGAGCAAAGCTCTTTTAAAGCATTAACTTTTTCACCAATTAATTGATATTCTTGCTTTGTTTTATCAGATTCCCCTGTTAATTTAATGTAATCATATACTATAACACAAGGATTGCCTCGTCCAACCTTAGTAAAATACCATCTCTTAATAATAGAAACTACTTCTTGAATAGGTTTTCCAGAAACTTGCAAATGATCTACTTGATTTTGTAATTCCTTAATTTTTGTTTTGCTATCTTGGAATTTATTATATAAAGAGGTATTCTTTTTCCAATTGCCGGTTTCTAAATGCCAAACGGGTATTCCAGTGAGAGAAGAAGCTATGCGAAACTTCATGTCTAAAGTAGACATTTCAGTATCAAGAACTAAAGCTTTTACCCCTTTATTAATAGATGTAATTTTTAAAGCTAAATCGTTTAATATTGTAGACTTTCCATGTTTTGGGCGACTTACCCAAGCGTAAATATTACCGGGTCGGATTCCGCCGTATAATCTATTGAAATTAGCATATGGGGTTACTAATCCCGTTTCCTGTTCTGGATTGTTTCCTCTTTCTTCAATTATTTCAATTATATTTGAAACTATATCCTCCGGCTTGCTATTTTCTTTAGCATATGGAGTTATTTTTTCATTATATATCTTATCGCAGTTGGATATGATGTCTTGAATTGGTTTATCGGAACAGGTATTTACATATTTTTTTATAGTTTCACCAGTTTCCTCAAGCTCTCTCCTTATTCTTAAAGTAAGAAGTTCTTTTGCGGCCTCAATTAGCCCTTGCTTAGTTGTTGGTATTAAGCAAATGCTATTGATATAATTAAAAATATCAATCGATTGATCTTTAAAAGTAATTCCTAAATTTTTAGCTTTTTCTGCAATTAGAATTTTATCTATAGAGGACCCTTTATTAAAGCAGTCCTTATAAACACAAAACACGGTATAATGGACATCATTAATAAAATCATTCTCATTGATAAAACTTTCTATGTCCCCGAAAACATCCTGATGCTTTATTATCCCTGATAAAACATACTTCTCAATCTGAAGTGAATAAATAGCCATTATAAAATAATATTATATCTCTCTTTGATCGTTTTGTCACTTATTTTATCAACTTCATCGTGATAGATTTCAATCAGAGTAAATTGATTTAAAACAAGCCACTTTTCTTTTGCTACGTCTCTTTTAATTGATTTTAAATAATTAAGCCGAGATTCTCCATGGAAAAATTTATTGAAAGAAGAGTGCTGTGGACCATGAACTTCCACAGCAATCTTGCGAGTTGCATTTAAAATGTCAACTTTTAACTTGCTGCCGAATACAGGAAACTCTTCATAAACAATATGATTTTTCCAATATTGTTTTAGAAATTGTTTTACTTTGTATTGGATTTTAGATCTAGATTTCCCTTCCCACTCTATTAAATAGTCAGAGACATTTTTACTTACAACTTTTCCATAAATGTTGTATAGCTTCATTTCTTTAAAACACTGATAAACTTATTAAAGAGATATTTGGTGATGGTTTGATTTTCTTCGAGGAAGTTTTTTAGATTTGCTTCTCCCTGATGTTGCTTCGGCATTTCTAAACCATTATCAGACAACTCTTTAATTAGTTCGTCAGTTATAGTAATCCAAGCTCCCTTAGCGTGAGCGAACTCCCAAGCCAATAATTGGTCTACAACTTCGTATTCTATCCAAATACTAGATCCATTCGTTCTTCCATATTTAATAGGATATCGAATTTCTCTTCCTGATTTTTCATTTGGAGTTTTCCTAAAGATAACCTTGCACCAATGACCAACAGGATTGCCATCCTGTTTTGCCGTAGCGTAAATTAGATCTTTATTCCACCTTTGCTGAAACTCTAAAATCCAATCAGAATAATGAAGAGCTGCATTTCCACCGCTTGCGTTGGTAACTTTTGGATCTCCTTTCTCATAAGGATTTATCTTAATAGAAGATCTTACTTGAGATATAATAAAACAAATATGCCCTCTTGCTGAAAATGCAGCGGCCATCTTCCTTAAAAGATCTGCGGTAAGCAAAGCTGCACCTGCAGTTTTATTAGCTTCAGTTGCTGATTTTGCTAAATCATTGCGAGGTACTAAAGCATCTAAACTGTCTAAAATAAAGAAGTAGATATTCCCGTCGTCGTTATCTTTGATAAGTCTTCTCATCTTATCAATAACAAATTCATAATCGTTTGTAGGAATAACTCTCCATTTTTCTGGATCAGTATCAACTCCAGATCTCTTGACCATTTCTTCGCTTAATCTTCCTTCTGACTTTACATATATCACACAACCCTTTTCTGGATGAAGAATCTGAAAGTTTTTCGCAAAAGAAAGAGCGTTGCTTGTTTTCCCTCCCTCTGTGATTCCAGAGGATCGAACAATTCCGGGGTGAATGCCTCCGCCCATTTCTATGTCCATAGTAAGGCTGCCGCTGCTAACGACATAGTCTATATTATTGTCAAAAGCATAATGGTAGTCTTTGTTTTGATTTAAAATTTCATCTAAAACTTTAAGTTTGTTTTTAGACTCGATTGCCGTAGATTCGGTAGATTCTTTTTTAGGTCTTGCCATATTATTTAAATAGGTTTAAAAATTCTTGAACTGTTTTAGGCTTTTTTTCTATCTCGACTGGTGGGGCGACAGGCTGTTCTTCTAATTGGTAAGTTTCTTTTTTGAAAGAAAGAGATTGATATTTTTTAATATCGTTTAGGAACTTTTTACCGTTTTCGCCAAGAAACCAAACTAAAGATATTAATTTAGTCCTGCCTTTTAGGGATATCAAAAATTCAAAGCCATGCTCTTTGATGAGTTTATTTGCTATCCTCATCTCATTAGCCCAATTACATTTCTGATGATCTACAAGAAATGCAATAATTAATTTTTGATGATTGCTTAATTTTCTAGGCTTTTTGCCTTCTGGCACGTTAAAGTATTGATAGACCTAAGCATTAGTCAAGAGATGAATGTCGTTTTCAACCATTTTTTTAACTAGCTCATTAAATGATACTTTTGGACTCCATCCTAGTTCTCCTCTTGCAGGATTTGAGTCTCCAATTAATAAATCTACTTCAGCTGGTCTATAAAATTTTGGATTTATTTTAACTAGGATTGATGATTGAAAATTATAAATTGATTTCATTTCTCCCGATAAAGAGAATTCTTCCATTATTCCGTTTCCGTGCCATGCTCCTTCAATGTTTGCGTATTTAAAAGCAAGTTCAACGAATTCTCTTATTGAATGAGTTTCATTGCTTGAGAGAACAAAGTCTTTTGGCTTTTCTTGATTAAGCATTTTCCAAACTCCGTCTACAAAATCTTCACTATCGGACCAATCTCTTTTAGACTCCAAATTTCCTAATTCGATTGGAGAAAAAGGTGTATTTTCTTTAAGAGATTTTACTATTCTAGCTACTCCTTTCGTTATTTTTCTTGTAACAAACTCTTCTCCTCGTTTTGTTCCTTCGTGATTAAATAATATTCCATGTACAGCATATAAACCATACGATTCTCTATATACTTTTACTATGCTTCTCGCAGCAGCTTTAGAAGCTCCATATGGACTCCTTGGTCGTAGCGGATGATTAATATCTTGAGGTATAGTTAAAACATCCCCAAACTCTTCCGATGATCCAGCTGAATAAAATCGACAACTTGGTTTATTTTTTCTAATTGCTTCTAAGCATTTTAAAACTCCAGTAGCATTAACCTCAAAAGTTTGCAAAGGCATATCCCAACTACATCCCACAAAACTTTGGGCTCCAAAATTAATAAGATAATCTGGCTGGATATTTGAAACAAGAGAATCGATGCTAACGCTATCCGTTAAATCTCCATAAACGAATTGAAATCTGGAATTATTATAAAACTTTTCGCAGTTTTTAAAATTAGGATTAGAACTTCTTCGCATCATGCCAAAAATTAAATACTCAGTATTCTGGAGCAAATATTCAGCCATGTTTGCTCCATCCTGACCTAAAATACCAGTGATAAGAATTTTTTTCATATTGATTATATTCAAGTAGAATAAATATAGCTAGAATATTTGGATAGATTATTCATTAGCCATTCAGGGTGAGTTTTAGAAGATATTTGAACCATTTGAGTATTGTAATCTGATAACACTCTTCGCTCCGCTTCTAAAGGAGTATTAATATCAAAATAAGATACATCATGCCCTCCGTCTCTTGAGTGCGCCCAGCTTTTATATTTTTTTAAAGCTTTTTCGCCTCTAGTATCATCTAAAAAAGTAAAGTGCCATCCGGCGTTTTCTATTGGATGATGGGTAGATAGAGAAAAATATCTAAGTTCAGTGTGCTTAATTTTATTTAAATTAGAAAACAGCGTCATGCAGCCGACTGGGGTTTTCTTACTAAATAGATTTAATTTATAAACATACATATCTAAGTCGAATCCAAATACGGGAGCATAGTCGCAAGAATTAGTGATATATCTTTTTTCTAAATGAGAATAAAGGTTATAGGTTTTATTTTCTGAAAAAATATTTTTAGCCTCTGAGAAAGCGTATTCATTTAATACTTCATCTAGACATGTAAATAAAACAATATCTGAATCTTTCGGTTGCTGCTCCAATAAAGCTACAGTCAAATATTCGGCTTGCAGATGGTCTCTTATCCAGTCATTTAAATTAAGATGAGGCTGCGAACTTACGGTTTTATAAATATGTTTAGAGATTATGTTTGGATACAAATCGTAAATCTCTTGAAAAGAATTAAAAGACTTATATACTATTTTGTCAGAGTATTTCTTGAATCTTTGGTGATTAAATAAAAAGTTCTTTTTGATTCCTGTGTGTGTTTCTCCAGCTTCAACAATTATAAATTTATCAACAAATTCCCAGTGTTGGTTTAATTTAATTTCTAAAAGATCATTCTCTTGAAAAAACATTGAAGCTTCAAATATCATAATTATATTTTATTTAAACGTTACAGAAAACATCTGCGGAAAACATATTTTTTTATGAATTAACTAATTTATTATAAACAGATCTAATACCTTTTTCCAGCCCAATGTGTTCAATCGGCAAATTGGACTCGCCAATATAATCTTTGCCAGATAAATTATTTGAAAAAATAGAAACATTATGAGCGCCCAAACGATTTATTATTTCGGCTATTTGATGCAGGGAATATTTTTCTTTATATGAGCAGTTAATTTCTTTAGGTGGGGAGTCGTGAACTAAACAATATTTGACTAAAGAAATCAAATCATCCATGAAGAAGAAGTCCATTTTCTTGTTTTCATATATTTGTATTGGCTCTTTATTTATATATCGTAATATGTTCCCTTTGATAAATCTATTGTCTAATTCATTATGATCAAAGCAACCAAATATTCTTAAATTAGTAAACTTATCCTTGAACTTCATAGAATCAGCTATGAGTCTTTTGCTTATTCCATAAGGCGTATCTAAAGCTAATAGCTCTGCTCCGGATCCAAAAGAGATAAATCTTTCAAAACTGTTTTTATTTTCTAGCAGATTATAATACATTTTAATGTTTTGATCTATAGTGTCTCCATTTTCGGATTTTAATCTTCTGCCGCCGGTTATAGCCGTATGTATCAATGCATCGAAAGATTCATGCTTATCAAAAAAAGCATTAACTTTATCAATAGAAGTAAGATCCGCTTCGGCTCTAGATAAGCACGTTATAGAATGTTCTTGTTTTAAACATTTAATAATTGCTTTTGCTATGTATCCATTAGATCCGGTAATTAAAATTCTCATAAATATTTATTTATGTATTTAGCTAGGCCGATATGGGTAGCTTCTATGTCGCCAGACAAAAGGGAAACTTCAAAGCAGGGATAAAAATGTCTAAATAAATCTGGTAAAATTTTAATTTTCTTAGGAATTCCACCGCTTAGTAATATTTTTCGCTTTCCGGAGCTGGCAATATATTTTTCATATTGAAGCACTAAGTTTTTTAAAATAGATCCAGTTAAATTATTAGCAGAAAAACTTTCTTCGTTTATCCTAAGTATACTGCCTCCTCCATTATATTGGTGGGATTGCTTGAAAACATTTAGGTCTACTTTTAGATTAGAATTTATTACATCTTCAAAAGATGTTTCATTTAATAACTTAAAAAAATCAACTCCAATTGAATCAAAGAAATTCTTAAAAGTTAAAAGCGCCCTTCCTGCCGGAATGAATTTATGGGTTTGGACTTCGTTGTCTTTCAGATATATAACTTGAGATCCAGTGCCAATATTGATGCATAGATTTTTATCATCTAGAGGCAAAGACTCAATTACGCAATTGGTATCTCCTAAACATGTAAAAACTGGAATGCTATTTATATGGCCTAAAACTTTCAGGTCTTTAGTTCCGTTTTTAGAAAAATGAGAGTGAACGTGATAGTTTGGGCTATCGTAAAATACTCCGCTTATGACGCAAGATTGATGTTCTTTATAAGGATTATCTTTCCATGAGTGGTAGCATTGCCCGTGATAAGATCCTCCTAGGATTGAGCAGCAAAGAATTCCATCCGCTGGAGAATTTCTTTCTACTATATTTTTTAATATATTTTCTATTTCGGTTGCCTTGACTTGATATTTATTTTGGAAAGGAGAGTTTGTTGTTTCTAGGTTTTTTATTTTCTTAGAAACATTATCATAAGACGCAACTTTAATAAATGAAGCTCCAAAATCAATTAGTAAGTATGTCATGAATTTTGCGCTCTAATTTTTCATCTATAGGACTATCTAGAAAAATAGTATTTCCCGGGTCATCAACAACGACAAAAGATATTCTGCCTCCTGATATCTTTTTGTCTGTCTTTAGGCTATTGATTAATTTAAAAGAATCTAAATGCTTGATTTTGTTTAAACTTGTATATCTAGATATTATATTTGATATGTCTTTTGAGTTTGTGAATAGCTTATTGATTATTTCAATACCAAGTAGCACAGCCTCTCCATGTGGGATGCTGTAGTTCGCGGCAGATTCTATTGCGTGACCGAAAGAATGGCCATAGTTTAAAGACTTTCTTTCTAAATTTTCGAACTCATCAAATTCTACGACAGCTTTTTTTATCATTAATGAATGAAAAATCGCCTGCTTTAAAGAAAAAGAATGCAGATTCTCAATATAAAAATCTCCACCAATCAAAAACAGCTTTACAATTTCTCCATATCCAGAAACTATATCTTGAAAAGACAGGCTTTGCAAAAAATCAACATCGATGATAACGCTCTTCGGGGCTGAATACAAAGCCAATTGATTTTTATATTGGTTAAAATTAAGAGCAGTTTTACCGCCTATACAGCTATCGCATTGAGATAGCAATGTAGTAGGAACAAATACCCAATCAATTCCTCTCTTAAAAATCTTAGATGTAAACGCTGCTATGTCTTGAATTATGCCGCCACCAATAGCGTACAGAGTCCAAGACTTGTCAAAATTAACGCGCATCAAAGTATCGCATACTTCAAGAACGGTTTTTATATTTTTGTTTTCTTCTATTGATTCTATAGATATTACAGTATGGTGATTAATATTATATAGGTTTTTTACTTTCTGGTCTGCAAGAACAACACTCTTTTCAGGAAAGTTTTTATTGAACTTGTCAAAATAAACAGAATATTTTCTAGGATGTGACTGTATCTCTAGTTGGTCTAGCTCCTCATCAGAGCATGAAAAAGTTTTGCCATTGATAGAAAAAGAATGGTTCATAGGTGTTTTAAAGAGTACCCACAATCTATTAGCATGTTTTGGCCGGTAATTCCATGATTTTTATTTATCAGATAAGAACACATATTTGCAATATGAATTGGCTCCGCTAATCCTAGTGGTATGTTTGATTGAAGGTCTTTTATTCTTTCGCTTGAGTTATTTTTCCTAGTCAATGCTGTATCTACAAATCCCGGAGAGACCATATTTACTTTAATAAGATTTTGCGATTTTTCTAAAGCTATAGTTTTCACGGCAGCAAATAAAGCGTGCTTTGACATAGAATATTGAATTCTGCTTTCTTTGGTATTTTCTGCGTAAAAAGATCCTATGGCTATAATGTTCGCGCAATCATTAAATTTTAATTTAGAACATAAATTCACAAAGCTAAAAACATTGATATTAAAGAGTTTTAATAATTCATTTTGGTTTAATCTGTTGTGGAAAGCCAAAGAATTTATGCCAGCCGCATGGATAAATCCATCAAGCGTTGGAATATTAGAAACATCGTAATCTCCAGAAAGGTCCATTTCTTTTGAAGAATAAGATATAACATTGACACCGTCTCCTGCTAAAACAGACTTAATCTCTTGTCCTATTCCGCCACTAGCTCCAGTAAGAAATACATTCATATCAAAATGAATCAGAAATAAACATATCTGTCAAAGTTCCGGGTATGATTTTACCATTAGCGTCGATTCCCTTGTGTGTGACTTTTGGTTCATGCCGCTCTTTGGGGTGAGTAAATACTTCAACAAAAGTTGGCCCAGATGAATTCATCATCTTTTTAAGATTGTTATTTATTTGGCCATTCTTAGATATAGAAAGATATGGAATGCCAAAAGCTTTTGCTATCTTTTTAAATTCTGGTACGGTAACCCCATTAGATGGGCCGCTGGCAAATTCTTGACCTTTAAAAAATGATTCCTGAGATAGTTTAATTGATAGATATCCGTCGTTATTAATCAGCACGATTTTTACAGGAAGATTATATGTTTTAATGGTCTGTAACTCTTGGAGATTCATCATGATGCTGCCGTCTCCTTCTACGCAAATCACTGGTTTTTTATCATTTGCAATGCAAGCTCCAATTGCTGCCGGAAGGCCATAACCCATACTTGCGCAACCAACATTTGTAAATAGTCTTTGGTTTTTATTTAATTTATAAGTTTGAAGGGTTATAACGTGGGCGGTTCCGTTGCTTGTTACAATTGGTGCATTATCAAAAAACTTAGGAGCCTTACTAATTAAATAATAAAAGCTTGCATGGTCTTTTAGATTTTTGTGTTTTGGATGAAAATTCTTTTGATGCCTTCTAATAGATTTTACCTTTTTCTGCCATGAGGAATAGTTTTTGTTTGTATCAAAAGTATTCATTTCTTTTAGGCAGAACTTTAAGTCTGACACAATTGGCAAATCTACTTGAAATTTATGCTTTTTAATTTCAAACCCATCTATATCAATAATAACCTTTTTAGAATTTGGAGAAAATTCAGGTATATTATAGCCTGTCATCTTAAATGGAAGCCTTGATCCAAGGCAAATTAAAAGATCAGCTTGTTGAACTATTTGATTTGAAGTAAGTTGACCCAAGATTCCGATTCTTCCGCAGTAGTATTCGTAAGTATTATCTACGCAATCCACCCCTGAATGAGGTCCAGTTACAACAGGGATTCCATTTTTAATTAGAAACTTATTTAATTCATCATAAGAATCAGAAAGTCTGACTCCATTGCCAACTATAGCAAGAGGCTTTTTTGATTTGCTGAGAAGTTGCTCTAGCTCAAGTAATTGTTTTGAAGTGGCTTTTGGAGTAGTCTGAATCTCTTCATTGGGATAAAGTAATTCTAAATTGACATCGCATCCCTGCATATCTAATGGGATGTCTATCCAAACTGGACCCGGACGGCCAGACAAAGCAATATTATAAGCTTTATTTAATTCTTTTACTATTGATTGAGGGTCTACAATCATAGTAGCGTATTTGACCATTGGCTTAACAACGCTTGTGATATCAAACTCTTGATCTCCAATTTGGCGGCATCCGGTGCCAGAAGAGAGTTGGCTTTTCTGCACTTGCCCAGAAATAATAATTGATGGTATGCTGTCTAGCCAAAGTCCAAGCAAGCCAGTGACAGTGTTTGTGCCGCCCGGTCCAGTTGTTACAATATTGGCAGCCATTTTATTATTCATCCTAAAGTAGCCTTCACTTGCCATTAGTGCGGCTTGCTCATGGTGAACGCAAAATGTAGATAGTTTAGACTTCCTAAGAGAGTCTATCAAATGAATACAACCTCCACCAGATACGGTGAAGGCTGTGTCGATGTTTTTTTCTTGAAGAAAATTTATAACAATATCTGATAATTTCATTAGGAAATGTCGTCTTTTGTAAGCGGGCTATCTTTTTTAAGATTCTTATTTAGAATAAATTCTCCATCAAAATAATCTCTAGAAGAAATATGCCCAATTTCTTTTTGATAAGGAATCGCGCTATAGATATTATTAAGAAAAATTTTGCTTCCTTTTTTCAAATCTTGCTTCAGATATAATCCTCTATACAAAGACTCTAAATAGTTTATTTCTTTATCGTCTATAACTCTTCTGTTTTCTAAAGATGTTCCGCACATAGAAACGGCTTTATTAAAAGCCTTAAACCATTCATCTATTTGATGAGGTAAAGAGCAATAAGGCGAAACTTCTTTTTGCTCATGATTGGATGGGTATGGTATGTCGATGTGTCTTTCCCAAGTTCTAGCCCCCTTGGCATAAGAAATAAGCATCGAAGAGTGCCAATCATTATGCTCATGAGTTGAAAGACCAATTATGAGGTCTGGATATTTATTTTTTAAATAGTTTATCTGATTTAGCTCTAGTTCGTCATCTGAGCTGGGATACTTAGAAACGCAGTGGTTGACTGCTATGGATATATTTCTATTTGTAAAGAATTTAATTACATCATCTATTTGCTTGTCATTTGCTCCACCAGTAGAAATAATTACAGGCTTTTTGGTGGTAGCAATCTTGTTGATCAGCAACCAATCATTAATATCTGAACTAGCAATCTTAATTATAGGAAGATCTAGCTCCACACACCAATCGACGGATGTTTCGTCAAATGGAGTAGCCATAGGAATACAGTCGTGCTTTTTGATATAAGTAATTAGTTCTTTAAACTCAGAGAAAGATAATTTAGTTTTAGTAGTTTTTTGTATATATCTGCTATTATTATTTTTGAAGTCTTTATGAATAAAATTATCTACATCTCTAAACTGAAGTTTAATAGACGCTTTTACTCTATTAATTTTTACGACCTTAGCAAATTCTCTAACTATCTTTTTGCCTCTTTCTAGCGATCCCCAATGATTATTGGCGAGTTCTAAAATTAATAGATTTTCAAAAATTTGATTGTTCATATTGGCAGATTATCGAAATCTTTAGCGTTTATATTTTTGTCATCTATAAATAAATCGTAATTTTGTTTTAATAATATTATATTGTATTTGTTGATAAAAGATAATCGAACTTTTTAGCAAACTTCTTTTATTGTCATACTTTTTACCAGAAAAAGTTGTTCTTATAAAATTTGACGATTTCTTTTAGCTCTTTATCAAAATTGCATTTAGGCTTCCAACCTAAAGCTCTCAGCTTGTTATCATTAAGAGCATATCTTACGTCTTGGCCATCTCTAGACAATGAAAGGTCTAGATGTTTTTCCACATAATCACTAGGAAGTTTTCCGAAATATTCTGTTATTATTTTTTCTACAGTTACAATGTTGCTTTGTTCAAAGCCTCCTGCGATATTAAATATTTCATTCTTGACTCCACTGTTTATTATTGTTAGAACTCCATCGGCGGTATCTTTAGCATGTAGCCAGTTTCTATATGGAGTACCATTATTATGAAGGGGAACCTTTCTATCTAGAGTCAAGCACTTGCAAGTCTTAGGTATAAGTTTTTCTACATATTGACCAATTCCATAATTGTTAGTAGGTCTTACTATTACATATGGAATTTTGTAAGTTCTGGCCCAAGCTAAAATTAATTGATCTGCGGCGGCTTTTGTGGCAGCATAAGGATTACTTGGCTTCAGTAAGTCTGTTTCAATATGTTCGCCGCTAGAAATATCTCCATAAACTTCATCGGTGCTAAAATGAAGTAGAGTTGGAATAATAATACCTTCCTTTTTATATCCTTTGATAAGTTCAAGAATATTATGAACTCCGTTTATATTAGATTTAACAAACTCATCGCTTTTTCTAATAGAATTATCAACATGGGTTTCGGCTGCAACATTAATAAAATAATCACAATCTACAAGTCTATTTATGTCGCAAATGTCTTGCTCTTCAAATTTAAATCTTTCATATGACAAAAATTCATTTAAAAGATCTGGTCTTGCAGCATATGTAATTTTATCTATGCCAATTACATAATAATCTTGCTTTAAGCAAGCTCTTGTCAAATAAGAACCAATAAGGCCCAAGCAACCAGTTATATAAACCACCTTAGACATAATAAAATATTTTACAGATTAGCAATAAACAAATCAAGTTTTTCTTCTATATATTGTATTTGCGGCAATGATATTACTGGGCTAGTTCCTAAAAAGAAGGTGTCTGAAGTAACCTTTCTTGACACTGGAAATTTCTTAATCACATCTTCATTGCTAATATAACCTTCATAAGCCGGTTGTAGCATAATGTTTCCCGCAAAATATGGTCTGGTTTGAATCTTGTTGCTTTCAAAAAAGTCAACGATCTGTCTTCTCTTGAATGGAGATGAACCTTTTATTGTAACAGCAAACGCAAACCAACTGGGGTCCGAGCAAGGAGTAGCAATAGGAATATGGAAAAATTCTTCATGCTTTTTAAATACATTAGTTAATAAAGCGTGGTTTTCTTTTCTTCTATTGTGGATTTCTGGGAGCTTTTTAATTTGTTGCAAACCTATAGAAGCTTGTAATTCTATTGGTTTTAAGTTATATCCTATTTCATCGTATACATATTTATGATCAAAAATTTCATCTGGGATTGAAGGAAGCCAATTATGGAACCTTTTATTGCATGTCCCGTTTTTTAAAAGGTTAGCTTTCTTGCCAACACAATAACATCCTCGCCCCCATTCTCTAAAACTTCTAGCTATTACTTCTTGTTGTTTTGTGTTGCAGGCAACAAATCCTCCTTCGCCAATAGTCATATGATGAGCTGGATAAAAACTGCAACTAGCAAATTCACCATAGCTTCCTAGCAGTTGTCCGTTATAAGACGATCCTAAAGCGTCGCAACAATCTTCTAAAAGGATTAATTCATATTCTTTTACTATTTCCATTAACCTATTCATGTCTGGTGGGTTGCCCAAAACATGTGCAAATGTGATTACTCTTGCTCCTTTCTTAGCCTGCTCTTCTACTTGGTCTAAATTTAAATTCAAAGTATCAATTTCTATATCAACAAAAAGAGGCTCAAATCCAACTTGAAAGATAGGATTAATTGTTGTTGGAAAACCAGCTATAGGAGTAATAACTTTTGTTCCTTTAGGTAAATTATAAAGACGCTTAGATGTCAAAGCAGACATCATTATTAAATTTGAACTACTACCGCTATTAGTTAAGATGCCGTATTCTTTTCCAAGATATTTAGGAAAAATATTTTCAAAAGATAATGAATCTTCTGACATTACTATCCATCCGGTTAGTAAAGATTTAACTGCCGCTACATATTCATCTGATGAAAAATAAGGACCTGAATACTGAACCCAGTCTTTTCCGGCCTCCCAATTTTTCTTTAATATGTTTTCATCTGCGTATTTTTTTATTTCATTTAAAATTCTATCCATATTATTCTTTTACTAGTTTAATCATATTTAACGCTATTTGAATTCTAGCATTATTGTTTGTACCGGGCCAGTGCATTAAAAAATCACCTTCAGACCATTCTCCATTTCTTCCTCTATAATCCTTTTTTTGAGCGTGAAAAGGAGTTGGATAAAGTTCATACAGGTAAGAGTTCATTGTTTTTTGCGGAACTTCTTTAACAAAATTTTTATACTCTTCTTTTATTTCTGTTGAAAAGAATTTTCCTTTGCATTCTTCTATTAAAGCGGCTTGTTCTCCCCAAGTTATTGTGCATCCATCTTTAAGTTTTATGTTATTGCTTTTTGCGTTTCCATTTTCATCCACGTATTTATCATATTTTGAAATAACTTTCTCTAGAAATTGAAGTGATTCTTTGCTATTTTTAAAGAGCATTGAATCAGAATTCCAATCCCACACGTCCGGAGCTATTATGAATGAATAGTTATCGTCAATTAAATCTTCTATTTTAATATTATAATTAGTAATCATGGTGTCAGTTCCGCACCAATAAACCCAATCATATTTATTAGACTCAAGCGTTCTTTTTATCAAAGCTAGCTTTTCAAATCCTAAGTGAGGCAGCGAAAAATTTTTTGTTTCTATTATTAAATCGTATTGATGTTTTTCACAATACTTTCTTTTATTAAATTCTGTTGTTATAACTGCTAGCTCTTTAATGTTTGTGGTGTATATATTTATTAAAGCAATTTTCATTTTACTCCTGTACTTGTTGAACTGTTGCTAAAGCTAGTTGCAACTTTAGGTTATTGTGAGCTCCCGGCCAATGCACTAAAAAATCTCCTTTTGACCATTGTCCATTTCTATTTTGATAATCTAATTTTTTTGAATGCTCTGGAGTTCCATATAAATTATACAAGTAAGAGTTCATTGTTTTTTGTGGGACCTCTTTTACGAAATTTTGATACTCTTTCTTTATGGTTGTCGTAAAATCAATTCCCTTACACTCTTCTATTATTGCTCCGTTTTCAGCCCAAGCTACCCAGTTACCATCTTTTCTTTTTACTTTATTAATTTTCGGATTCCCGTTTTCGTCTATATAGTCTGAGTATCGAGATATTATAGTTTCTAGAAATCTAATTGTTCTTTCGTCGTTTTTAAACAACATTGAATCTACATTCCAATCCCAGAGGTCGGGAGCGATTATAAAACAATAATTTTCATCTATTATGTCTTCTAGTTTTATTTTATAATTTGTTATCATGGTGTCTGTGCCACACCAATAAACCCAGTCGTATTTATTTGTTTGGATAGTATTTTTTATTAAGTTTAATTTTTCAAAACCTAAATGAGGGAGGGCAAAATTATCAGTTTGCACTATTAAATCGTAGCCGTGCTTTTCGCAATATTTTCTTTTGTTATATTCTGTTGTTATTATTGCTAGCTCTTTTATGTTTTTTGTATAAATATTTGTTACAGCAATTTTCATTAAAAATATACAATCTTTTTTGAGTTGAAAATATAATTAGCGCATTGTTGTCCTTTTTCTACAAAACATCTTTTGCCTAATCCGGTGGCTATTGCTAAGGATAGGGATTGATTTCCGAGAAAAAACTCAGTCCCGTTTATTACAGCTGCTAACTCAATAGATGAAGTTGTTGGGTAATAATCGACTGGTTTTTTAAATTCAAAGCAAAATCTTTCCCATTCATTTTTAAGTCCTACAAAAACACAATCGCTTATATTAATATGCCTGAGAAAGTCATTATAAAAGTAATAATTTCCTTGATATCTAGGAGTTCTGTTTATGACTACTTTTTTGTTTATGTTTATCGAATGGGCTGTTAACCAAGCTTCATTTACGGTTTTCCAGTCTATCTTAAACTTGGAAGAGTGATATTCTACTAAATTTGTTCCAACTACAACTTCTTTTCCTTCGGGGTGAGATCCATAATCTACATCATAAGGCTGGCCGGTAAAATCTTCAATTTCCTTAATATAAGGTTGAGAAGATATAAAAGGACTTATGAATTTTTTTGATTCATTGTTAAATTTACAAATTCCCCTTTCTCCATCAATAATATATTTTTCAAAGCCTAGCTTTTTTGCATAATATAAAGAATAAACTAAATCGCCCAGATCAATGTGAGCGTAAAAAGATTTCATTATAGATTCTTAGTGATGAACTCTGATATTTCTTCTTTCTCTTCCTCTATATTATTTACTTTGTATACTTTCATTACTCCATCTTTTTGATACTGATTGATAAACATAGAATCTCTAGTTGGATCATTAAAATTACCAATTATGCATATCGTATTTATTCTTTGCATTGAGGACATGCTTTTAAAACAACTATCGAGACCAACTAGAGTCTTGCAATACTTTACTGTTGCTAAACTATAAATAATATCGCTAAAGCAAACAAACTTTACATTTTTGCTTTCTGGTATTCCATACTGAAGAAGTTCATTTTTAGAACCGAATAGTAAATAATTACTATTATCGTTAATTACGTTTTTTGAGATTTCTACTGGCAGTTCCTTAGCGGGTAGATTAAAATCATCATATACAGACTGGGCGAAGCCGCTTCTAAATGGATGAATTCCTATAATGTTTTTTTGTTCTTGAAATGATTCGACTAATTTCTTAGCCGCCTCATTTGCTTCTGCGCCAAAATCAAAATCGCTATAGAATGCCCTTGGAGTATCTGCAATGTCTTTTTGGCTTTCTTTAGCATGATCTTCCTTTATGAAATCTACTTGAGTATTATGACTTTCAAGATCATCAAACTCATAAAAATGAGCGTTCTTAGCGCCGAAATGAGAAAATATTTCTTTTGCTCCTTTATAATGAGTGTGAACAATAAATTCTTTTTCGGGATAAGTTTTAATAAACCATAGAGATTGAAGAATATCTCCCACTCCTCCTCTGATATAATATTTCATATTTTTACCTTATAGGGCAAACTCCACCTTCGCATTCTAGTCCTTGCAAAGTTTCTCCTGTTATATTAATATTTGATAGAGGCTTTACTTTAGACTTTGCTAATTCATAAGCTTCTTTTGTTATTTCTTGGTATGGAGCTTGCTTAAAACCATGTTTTTGTCTAAGTAGGAAACTAACACTCTTTATATTGTTTTTATAGTTCTCTTTAAGCCAACTCTTTAATGCATCTAGTTCTTCAGGAGAATAGTAAGCAGTAACAGATACAGCATTATCACTCCACACATCTTGTAATGTCTTGACCATGTCTAACTGTTTAATAACGCCCATATCATCGGCTAAAATAGCTCCATCCGGAGTTTCGCATGGGAAATACACAACAATAGTATCCCGATTTTCTGTACCATCAAAGTTTAATAAGAATTCGGTATGATAACCTAAATCCCTACAAATTTGAACGAGCCTGTCGTCACTGCTCATTCTTACAGTCCTCATGTAATATTTAGAATAAGCCGGGTGTACTCCGGGCGTAGCTCCACCTAATAAACTCAATGTTCCAGATGGCTTAATTGTAGTTAATTTAATGCTTCTAGGCCATCCTTTTTGCTTGCTCCATAATTTATCAAACTTCCGAAGAGCAACATAACAGTCATCAAGCCAATCAAGCTTATCAAGAGACTGGCAAATACCAGTAACCCCAAGACCGAGGCGCATGTTTTTGTGAACAATGTTATTTGTTTCTTCATGTAAGAATGGTAGTGCTGCAATAGCTTTTTGAGTTTTATAAAGTAATTTAGCGGACTCTATGAGTTCTTCTTTAGATTCAATATTATTTAAATATAGTTCGCAAAGGTTACAGCATTCATAATCAGAAAGACTAATTTCACCACAAGGATTTGTGCCTACGACATTATCTATATTAGTAGGATATAGATCTGAATTTTTGATCGGACCATCCTTTAGTCGCCCATACTTTTGAGAAAGAGGTAAGTTAAAAAATCCATAAGGCTCTCCATTTGCAAATCCAGTATCCTTATTAATCTCGTATCCGTTAGTCCAGAATTCATCGAGCAAATGAGAATAGTCATCTACATATAAAGTATTATTAGACATTGCTCGCCAATTTGGAACATTTCCTGTATTCCAATTTTTAGCCCGTAGATAAAGAATGTCGTCCGGATCCCCTAAAGCAATTTCAGCAGATCTTCTCACATTGCCAGCAACCACAATGCTTCCAATAATATTGCAAATATCAAGTACATCAATAGAACGAAATTTTTTACCCTCTCTAGAGTGAAATACGTTTGTAATTTTATTAATACCATCAACCAAAATAGCAGATCCACTTGCTTTTCCTCCAAATCCATTTATCTTTTCTCCAGCGCCTCTGATTAAGATAGTGCTGTAAGAAAAACTTTTACCTGTTTGAAAAAATGCAGTCAGTAGATTTTCTAAAAGTTTTACCCATCCCTCTCTTGAATCTGGAACAATAAAATCAGCGTCTTTAGTTTGCTGATGAGTTATGTTAACTCCAGTTTTAATCTTGGGTAATTCCATAACATCCTCTCTTCGAATGCTATAGCCCACTCCTCCACCCAGCATTAAATTTTCAAACAAAAATAAAAATGCCTTTGGTTCTTTCATGCTGGTAAACCAGCAATTTAAAAGAGAATTAGCGCCAAATCTGTCTACAGTACTAGTACCCAACTGCCACAACATTCTTCCTGCAAAATTGCATTTAAGATTAAATGCAAGATCAAATAACTTTTCAGCTTCTTCTTGTGTATAATCTGCTCCAATTTTTTGGGCTCCGTTTATACATCTTTCTATTGTTTCGTGCCATTCTTCAGTAGCTCCGTCATCTTTAAGTCTAGCATAAGTTCTTTTATATACAATATAACCTAACCCATTAAAACCCCAGTTGGGCTGCTTATTTTTATAGCTATTTACGAAATCTTTAGAAAGAATTGTCATGTTGAAAGAATTGTTTATTAAGGAAAGAAGTTAAGATTAGTCAAGCGATATCTTGGGGATTTCAGAGGGGTTTATTTTTTCTTTATATTTTAATCCCTTGCGTTTTTTAGAATAGTTTTTTTCTGCCTTTTCTCTTACCGGATCGTATCCTTTTTCGCGGGTTCTCTTTTCGCTTAATTCTTTTGAATAATCCCAGATTTCTCCAAGGGTGCCCTTCATTTTACCGGTTTTTTCTACAAATTGAGTTGCGGAATCAGGGTCAATTTCAGAATCTATTGCTGTATTTGGAACAGTAAAAACTCTTTCGAAAATTATTCCGTTTTCAGCATAGACATGTTCAGCATTCATTTCTTGAAATATCTGAACTATTTTATTGGTTTTTGGATTACGAAAAAGATATAGAGGCATATTAAATCATCGATAAAAGTTTTTTTGCTAAATTTTCGTATTTAAAATTGTTTTGGATTTCTAATCCTTTTTTATTTACTCTATCTTGCTCTACTCTAGCAATTGCTTTTTCACATCCATCAATAAAGTCGTCTTCATTAAAATCATATATTTGCCCTTGATTAAATGGACTTCCTTTGAAAAAGAATTTGCCATCATAAACTTCTTCTTGAGACGAGGGATTTACTAGTACCGTATTTTCTTCATTTGCCCATTCCTTATAAGCTGTTGCGTTTAAAATAACGGCATGCTTGCCTAAACCAACTGATTGAAATTCTGGCAACCCCCATCCTTCCCCGCCGGACATTCCAATTACAATGTCCCCTGAATTTAAATAGTCATTGTAGACGGAATTTTTCGGCATAAAATTTAAGAAAGAAACATTAAAAATACTTTTTCCGTCTAAAAGATCGCTATATATTAATTTAAGTTCATTAGGGTCTTGGTAAAAGACATTAAATAATGAACATTGTAACGAATACTTTTTATTTCTACCGTACTTTTTGACCCATGCTTTTATAACTTTAGCATGATGTTTTCTTTTCTCAAATTTTCCGCATAGGTTAAATGTAATTCTTCCATCATCAAAATAGGTTTTATCTAGTTTTTTAAAATGCCTAGAATCAAAACCTAAATGACCAACTTCAGCATCTACTCCGTGAGCTTTAAAAACATCTTGAGAAAATTTAGAAGAGACGCATATTTTGCTGTGTTTTGCTATATTAACTTCTACTGGAGTTAGTTGATTTGTTTCGTGAAAAGTTAACAATACTTGATTGTTAGAATAATTCCTCCAAGAATCATTAATATGCCAAACTCTTATTACAGGTAAATTTCTATTATGATTAACTACAGCGTTAGAAAGATTTACATTAACCCAGTTGAAAAATTCTTGATCGAAATCATAGGCCGAAGGATCAACGGCATGATCAGAAGCTTTAAAAATAGATGGATTAAAACCCATTTTATAAAATTCATAAAGCAAATTATAACTAACTTGCCCAAAACTTAATTGATTAAGAGGAACTTGAACGGAAAATTGCATAAAAAAACCTACCTATTATTTATAGGTAGGTGAAAAGGAATTTCTATCTTTTTTTAAAGAACGTCTACTTCGTCAGAAGAGGTTTCTTCTCTAGATTGAGTTTTATTCTTAGCCTCTGTCTTCGGTGAAGCAATAACGTCTTCCTTTTTCTTTTCGGAAAGATAAACCCTGAAATCAGGAGCTTTATCAGTCCGCTTATCCTTATTAGAAAAGATAACGATGTCAATCTTTCCTTCTAGGGATGTCTGAATGTGACCAGTCATGTATTTTTGGCTCTTGTCCTTACTGAGCTTGGTCCACAATGCGCCGACTTCTCGGCGCGTCCAGTTGCTGTCGTTCTTATTGTCGTTCATTCAGCACAGTATGGAAACGCCCCAGTGGAAGTCAAACAAAATCAAAAGAATTTTTGCTTAAGATTTTATTTTTAAGAAAAACTCTTGTTTTTTCATGGAGGTTAATAGCTGTTTGAGTACTGACTCCAATCTTTTTCGCTATAGAATTCCAAGTAGCCAACTTTTCACCACCAGAAAAATATCTAAGTTCATAAACCTTTTTAACTCTTTCATCTTTAAATGAGGAGAGGAGAGAGTTCAAATAAGACAAGACATCAGTATTTTTATCAAAAGACATTAATATATCTTTATTATTAAAGAAGTCTATTTTGTTCTCTTCTGTTAACATATATTTTTTATTAGCATTAATATAGTTCAAGAAGTGATATTTTGTGCAGTTGCAAAACCAAGTAGAGAACTTAGTTTTCTGAGAAGGATCAAAAGACTTTATAGCTTTAAAAAGAATAAAATCTTTTTCGTGTTTTATGTCATCCTTATTCATACCCGCCTTAACAAGAGCGGAAGAATATTTTTGAGCTATAGAATAATAAAAATTATCGTATAGTTTAGAAAGCTTATTAAAACTTTCGTTACAATTAGAGTCTTTAATCTTGGAGATAAGACTTGATTCGTTAATTTCTTTTTTTACTTTATTCATGGTGTTTCCTTTTTTCTTGCGGAAACAGCCATCGCCTTTAACTTTTCCTTGAGCTGGCTAGAAGAAATAGCAAGTCAACTGAAATGTTTTTTATTTCAGTTTATTTAACCCCGATCTTACCTGCATTAGTCCTTGCATCCCCGGCTTTAGTGAGTCCGTGTAGCTAGCAACTAAGATCGGCTATTTTTTCTAACTCAGTTTGCGGGTGACTTACTTCTGACAGCCATCGCCTTTTCCTTTGAGAGGAAGAAGTTTCTAGCATTTTTACGCAGGGGTCTTTTTAGGACGCCGCTTCTCCCGAAATAACGCTGGGAATTACCCCAACCGCCTGCGGTCTTTTTACGGGCTTGTTGTCTCTTACGAGTTTAAATAAGCTATTTAAAGCTTAAGTGAGCATGGTTTTGCTCAAGCTACCTCCCGCTAAGTTAGGTAAAGAACAATGATCCGTTTTCCTTAAAAGTCAAGCTAGTTCTTTAAATTTTCTACAGAAGCTTTCGAAGCAATAAATATCAGATTTTTTAGATCTTTATCAGTTATTTCCTTCGGGTTACATCTGTCAGAATCGTTTTCAAGAACATCGCAGACTCTATTTATTACACTTGCTATACCAGCAGCCAATAAATAATTTAATTCTATAGGCTGAGAAAAGCTTTCGAGAGGTTTAAAAAGAACCCAGTACTCAACATTATTTACAATAGTTGATTTAATTAAATTCCCAGACTCCATTTCTTTTAGAGCGCAAAGTATAGCGGCCCTATCTTCCTGCTCTGTTTCGGTAATCGATATAATTTTTTTAAAATCTCGGTTAAGGTTTAAAACGTGGTTTGAGTTAAAAAACTCATTCAACATTTGATATGCGTCTAATATTGTCATACCATCAATAATGATAAAATTTAAAAAAAAGCAAACTTTAGTTTGACTTTTTTTATCATATTTCCATATTTTAAGTGTGGATATTCATATTAAGCTTTTATCTGAAAACGGTAAAATTCCAGTTCAAGCAACCGAATGCTCAGCAGGGTATGATTTATTTGCTGCTGAAAACGTAAATATCGGTAAACAAGAGAGGAAGCTCATAAAAACGAATATTTCAACGAGCATACCGATTGGGTTTTACGGTCGAATCGCTCCTCGGTCTGGCTTAGCTTACAAACATGGCATTGATGTAATGGCGGGAGTTATTGACGCCGACTATCGTGGAGATGTAGGTGTAATACTATATAACTCAGATAAAAATAACGATTTCGAAGTGAAAATTGGCGATAAAATAGCTCAAATCATTATTGAAAAATGCCACGGTATTTACTGGGTTAAATCAGAAACATTAAGAGACACAACAAGAGGACAAAAAGGATATGGACATTCAGGATAATTTCGTTCACGCATCGGCTGTTGTTAGTTTATTGTATTTAGCCTTTCAAACAGAAGCTTTACCAGAATACTTAAAGCTTTTAAGGCTAGATAAAATAGCTAGGTTAAATGAATATTATTGCTATAAAATAGCAAACGGTGGGCAAGGTAATTACTTAGACTTTCTTAAGCAAAAAAAAGATTGTTTTTTTACTAGGTTGATTTCTTGTCCGTATTGTTTAGGTTTTTGGTTATGTTTTGGGCTTAATGTATTTAGTCCAAAATTTCTCATAAGCTACGCAATGTTTTTAATAATGTATAAAATAACAACGAAATAAAAATGGAAAGAAGTTTAGAAATCAAAAATATATTTGACTTTTGTAGATTTTTAGCTGGTTTTCCCAACGAGATAACTCAAGACGCGGAGCTGCAGGGATTTTTAAATTTTTGCTACACTTCAGTTGTAGACTGTAATTGCAGGCAAAAGAATAAAAAAATGGCTACTGATTTAGACGGTTTGTATTTAAACAGGGTTGAATCATTGTCGAAACCAACTCTGGATAAACTCGGTCAAATTTTTAGTAAAAATGGTGAATACTCAAGTGTTTATTTAACATTTGTAACAAATGATAAGCGCATCCAAATCAAATGAATGATTCTAGCAAACTTGAAATAAATAAAAGAATGATAGGTAAAACCATTAAGGTTTTAGATAATGAGTTTGAATGGTTAGGCGAAATAGTAGACGTAAAAGATCAAGATACATTTATAGTGTCTAATGGTGACTCATTAGTCGCGGTAGATATTTTTGATGTTAGGTCTATAGATTAGGTGTAAAGAGTAATATGCCTATACCTAAGCCGACAAAAGGTCAAGATCAAAACGCATTTATGAGTAAATGCATGGGTGACGAAACTATGAAAAAAGAATTCCCAGCCCAGAAACAAAGAATTGCTGTTTGTCTTTCTCAAATGAGAAGGAAAAAAGCAAAAGCTTCAGATCTAGATTGGGAAGATTTCTCGGACGAATCTTTTATATTATTTTAAAAAACAAAAAATCAAGTTTTCTTTTTGCCCGCAGCTCCGGATGAACCAGACGTTCCGGAAGAGGATTTCTTTGTGTTGGTTACTTTGGTTGAACTTACATTACCCGAGCTACCTACGTTTCCTGAGTTTGTTGCAGCGGTTGATTTAGTGGCTTTACGAATTTTTTTCATGCAATTATTGTAAAAAAAAAGGTGGGGAAAATCAAAAAAACTTGACTTTATAATATAGCAATCCTAACTTTTCTAATGACCGGTATAGAAAATAAAAGGATTTGTCTTTGCCTAAATAAAACATGGCAACCGATTGGGGCAAAGACTGTTAAAGAAGCTTTTAGTGAATTAGTTCATCCTAGTTGTTTTGCATTAAATATACTATACAAGACTAACGACGATGGATCTTTTGATTACTCAAACATAGAAAATGTAGAAGCTTTAGGCTGGAACGACTGGATTCGACTTCCAATCAGGGAATGTGATTTGGAAATTCGAACGTCAAAAATGACAATTCGAGTTCCAACTATTTTAGTATCATCGACCTACAAGGAAATTCCATTTAAAAAATTTAAACTATCAAAGAAAAATATTTGGCTTCGTGATAAAGGTATTTGTCAATATACGGGAAGAAAATTAGAAAAAGAAGAAGCTAATATTGACCATATAATAGCTAGAAGTCGAGGTGGTGAGAATTCATGGGAAAATATGGTTTTATGCCACAAAGATATTAATTCTAAAAAGGGGCGCAAAACTCCTGAAGAAGCTGGCCTAAGATTAATTAAAAAACCAAAACCTTTACTTCCAATAGCTTTCCCAGAATATATTGACTATAGCGAGCATGTAGACTGGAATTTTTTTATCAACAAATGAAAATAATAGGCATATCAGGATTAGCAGGAGATGGAAAAGATACGGTTTGCAAAATTTTGCATAAGTTCTTTTTAGAAAAAACAAAATATCAATTTTATAGAATTTCTTTAGCTGATAAGTTGAAGTTAGACTGTAGAGATGCTTGCGTCGATTTGTTTGGAATAAATCCCCTTTATTGCACAAGAGAACAAAAAGATAAGATTAGAGACTTTCTAGTATTTTATGGCAAGATAAAAAGACTTCAAGAACCAAAAGGAACTTATTGGACAACAGAAGCTTACAAGAAAATGCTTGATATAGCAAATGAAAAAACAATTATTTGCGTACCTGATATTAGACACGCTACCTATCCAGATGACGAGTGCCAATGGATTAAAAAGAATAATGGGATACACATTCATGTTAAGAAATTTAAATTAATTTCAGACTTTTCTTTTGGGAGAACTACCGGAATTAAAAAAGCATATTCAACTCCAGTTAACGCTGAAGAAGAAACGAATACGCCAGTAGTAGAAAAAATGGCAGATTATATACTAGAGTGGCAAGATTGTTCTCCCGAAAATCCAGAAAACAACAAAGCTGCAATCAAAGCTGTTTATAAAATTGCCCAGCAAATAAATGAGACATATATTTCGCAAGAGAGCCAAAATGACACTCTGAAAGTCAAAAAGCTATTAAAAACAAGCAAAAAAGTTGGCACGTCAATTGCTTGAAGTAAGTCACTATGTATTATACAACATCAACTTATACAACATCAACATCACCAGATTCAATCAGCTCTGAAATTAAAGAGTATGGAAATTGGAAAGAACATGATGATAAATATGCTTTTGAAATAGACATTCCCGGCTTTTCAAAGGAAGAAATTGAATTAAAATGCCGAGGTAATTATATTTTAATTAATGGCAAACCGAATGAAAATAATAAGCGCTCTAAGTTTGAAGTTGTTTACAAAATGCCAAGTATAGCAAATACCTTAAAAACTTCAGCGTCTTTAGAAAATGGAGTATTGAATGTTTTTATTCCCAAGCGAGATAGCGAAACACCAAAAGAAATTTCAGTTAAAATAACTTGACATTTTAAAATAAAAGCTCATATTTTACTTGTATGAATAAGTATACCATTACAGTTAACGAGTCAGATGCCGGTAAGTTCTCTGTCGCTAGAGTCGAGAGAGCGGTTAAGATTAATCAATACCGTACCGAGACAAAGAAGATGCCGAATGCTACATTTGCATTTGCAGATGAGACTAGCGCAACTTCTCTAACGGCTAAGCGAGCAACCCGTCGAACTCGTTAATATCAAACCCCCGAGGGAAGCGAAAGCTTCCCTCTTTTTTTTTATCTTAATAGGCCGTATATCCGTAATTGCGATTTCTAGTTAAGTAAGGATAATACTCTGGATAAGTTCCCATAACTATATCGTCCCCAACAACTTGCTTCGGATTTAATTTTCTAGCTCTGTAAGCATTAATTAAATAACGAAGTTCATCTTCTTCTTGCTTTTTTTCGGCAGTTATGCTTCTAATAAGTTGAGTTTTATCAAGGCGACGCACATTTGTATCTTGATCTCTCACTTCTACAACATCATCGGTAGCTATATCAGATAATTTAGACCTTAATATAACAGCATACCTATTAATCATGTATAGTTTTTTTAATATTGCAGCAGCATTAAAATCTATTTCTGAGTCGCTATTATCAGAATCTAAAATTTCTAAAGAAGAATCACTAACATAAAAGTTAGAAAAAATTAAACTATTTAATCTCCCCACATTAGCCCGGAGCCAATAAGACAAGGCGGCAATACTTAAGTCACTAGGAGTGCCTAAGTCCATGTATATTTCTTGGGCTATATCTACAACTTTCACAAAGTTAATTACACTAAAAAATTACAATCCAAATCTGCCTTTTGTGGTATTGTAGTTTTGCAATATTTCTGAAGCAGATAAAGCTTTATTATAAGCTCTTACAACTGCTAAATCAATATTAGTGACATAAGCTTCTGGATTACCCAAGGGAATGCCTGCTATATAAAAAGTGTTGCTATAACCATAAATATCATATGTTGTTTTATCAAAAGTACTATCTGCAACTGCTGTTGCGCCATTCAAATAATGCTTAACGGTTCCATTATTATATGTCATTACAGAATGATAAATAACATTGACAGATAATGTGTTAACATAAGTATTTACTGCACCAGTCCAACAAGCATTTGTTTTAATAGCGTGATAAATAGCTGGCGTATCCCATAAATAAATTCCACCATGACAACCTTGTCTTCCAGCAACCATAGCTTCAACAGAAGTTGGTGCTGATATATATTTAAAAATTGCTTCTATAGTCCATTGACCAGTTTCATTTGTTGATTTTAATACTCCCTCATCAAATGAAGTTGTAGCATATTGAGAATTAGTTGTTGCGCTTCTAAATTGAATAAATCCAGAAGAGAAAGTGGGAGAATTAAAAAGAGTAGCATGATATTTTTTACCGCTTAAATCATACCATGTTGATCCAGTTCCAGAATAACTAGTTCTTTGCGCCGCATCTAAATGCAGCACCAAACCATTTCTAATAATTCTTGGTCCTCCCACTGTAGCCATAATATAAATAAAATTACACTATAAACCAAAACGCCCTTTGGTGGCGTTGTAGTTTTGAGTTATTTCTGTAGCAGTTAATGCTCTATTATATAATTGTATCATAGAACAATCACATTGAAAATAATTACTTACTGTTTCGCGACTAAATAAATAGCTAAATTCAAATGTAGAGTTTCCATATGTAGCGGCAGACGACGCAGACAAAACACCATTTTTATAAATGAATGGATTTAAGGATGCATTTTGTCCAAAAACAACATAATTCCATGTTGTAGAACCTAATGTTGATTCGATAATGTTAGGACTCGCTACATTATCTTTGAAATAAAAAGTAGTATTATTTGTGCTATATATACCGATTTCATAATCTCCGGGATGAGAAGATGATGTTCCTCCAGTATCCCTATCGCTTACAATAAAATTCCAAGCATTTAATAATTGTTGTGAAGCTGGAACTTTTAACCAAAGACCCATACTAAATCCAATTGTCAAAGAAACAGAAATTTGAGTAGCAAAACTAATATAATTATTTGTTCCGTTAAAAGAAAAATATCCTGCATTATTATTGTTATAACTTGGAGAATTGATCAAAGTACCATTATTATTATTCCCACTCAAATCTTTCCAAACAGTTCCAGATCCTGAATAACTTGTTTTTTGTGCGGCATCTAAATTCAATACTAAACCACTTCTTACTATTCTAGGACCCATGTTCATAAATTGAATCTTCCTTTTGTGGTATTGAAATTTTGTAGTATTTCAGAAGCTGATAAAACACGATTATATAATTTAATAGAAGCTCTTCTTCCATAATGTTTCCAACCGTATAATTCACCAAACCTTATTCCATCTCCGTCATATACCGATGTACCAGCTGTATTAGGCGTGGAAACTGAATTAATAAAAGTTCCATTAATATATAAACTATTCGTATTAGCTCCTCTATTCCATATCATCGTTCTAACTCTCCAAGCATTTAAACTATTATATGGCGCATTAACTGCAAAACTATTATCATCTTCATAACTACCACCACTATTACTAGATTGCCCAAATCTAAATGATGTATTTTGAGTACCGTGATTCCAATCAAAGCCAGTAACTCCAGCAACATAAGCTCCCGAAGCTTCGTAACCTCCAGCATCTGCTTCAGGATAAGTTACTGAATTTGTCCATATAATTTCCTCTATTGTCCAACCGCCAGTAGTTACATTACAAGCGTTATTTATACTTACACTATTGGCGACTGTAACATAAAAAAAGTTAGATTCATTATTTAAATTTCTTAAATAACCTCCATTTGTATTTGCTACAAATTCACCACTATTAATTATACCATTATTTCTATTTCCACTTAAATCATACCATGTTGCGCCGCTACCAGAATAACTAGTTCTTTGCGCCGCGTCTAAATGCAGCACTAAACCATTTCTAACTATTCGCGGTCCTCTAACTAATGCCATATATATTTATTTACACAATATAAATAAAATATTAAATACCAAATCTGCCTCTATTAGCATTAAAATTTTGCAACACTTGACTACCGCTTAATCCAAAATTATATATTCTTAAAATAGAGCCATACCCCTTAGCTCTACTCAGAACTCCTGCGCCAGTATCAAACCAAATAAAATTATTATTATGTGTTGTAGAAATATTACCTGACCCAGCAGTTGAACTTGCTCTTAAAACACCATCGACATAAATTAAATTATATGTGCCATTATAAAGTCCAACAATTTGATGCCAAGCATCTCTAACTTCATAAGTTGCACTTGCACTTATAGCAGGAGATCCTCCCCAATCATTAACAGTAGTAGCACATACCCATCCTACAAAATTAACATTGTACATTAATCTCCATTTTGCTTCTCTGCCGCATATCCAACCTGTATAAGGATTAAAATTGTTTAAAGGAGTCTGTAGATTAACCCAAGTTTCTACAGTTATTTGTGAAGGCGCAACTGGATTCGTTGAAGTTGTTAATGATGTAGTGGGGCTGCTAGCTCCAGTAAAATAAAATTCTCCCCCCTTAGTCGTTGTGAAAGCGGGGCTTCCATTCAGAGTTCCAGTACAAGTATCAGTTCCCAAATTTGTCCAAGAACTTCCTGTTCCTGAATAACTTTTTCTATCCGCTGCATCAAACGCCCAAACTAATCCATTTGTTACTATTTTTGGACCATAATTCATAAAATATATAAGAAAAATTACACTAAATACCAAATCTGCCTCTTGTAGCGTTGTAATTTTGTAATATTTCGGCGGCAGTTAATCCTCTAGTATATAATCTAACATTAGAAATATTTGAATTCGTATAAGCATGAAATCCAGCATAACCAATTGTAATTGGTTGACCCGAATTTGTAAAAGGCCCACCTGCGGTAGCAGTACCAATATTTACTGTATTTAAATATATGACATGCGACGATCCTGTTGTTGTTGCAGCGACATGAAACCAAGAACCTGTAGTAAGTCGAGGAGTTGTAGGATATAGAGTGACGCCACCAAATCTTTGCCATAAAATACTTCCACTTGAATCATACCAAAGACCAAATGTTCTATCCGTACCATCAGTTTTTGAAGTACCTATTATTCTTACCCAATCACCTGACATCGCTGTTATTTTTATCCAAGCTTCTGCGGTGACATCATTAGTAAATAGACTTGAAATACTAGGCCCATTTATATAGTCATTAACACCATCAAACACAATACTACCACCATTAGCTGAACTAAAAGTAGGTCCATTGGTTAAAGTGCCTGTATTATTATTACCACTCAAATCATTCCAAGCAGTTCCACTGCCGGGATAACTTTTTTTATCAGCAGCATCAAGACATAACACTAATCCATTCGTTACTATTTTTGGTCCATTATTTCCAGCCATAAAATATATAAAAAATTATATTAAATGCCATATCTAGGTCTAGCGGCATTAAAGTTCTGAGTCACTTCTGCAGCAGTTAAAGCTCTATTATATATACGTATAATAGAAATACCTCTACCCGGTCTAGCAGCACCCCACCATTGGGTTATACCAGTATCATAACCAGCGCCTGCGTATCTTGCGCCAATAAGCATTTTAGTATTTAATGAGTTATAAGTTATGTTACCAGATGCAGTTGTTGATGTAGCTCTTTGAATACCATCAACATATAACCTTAATGTTGTTCCGTCATATGTAAAAAGAACATGATACCATCTGTTTGCTGAAATTGTAGGATTACCACCAACGTGAGTTGCGTTGCCCCCAGCATTCGCAGTTATTTCTCCAGAAAATCTCCCATCAATATATCTCATGAAATAACTATAAACTTCACCTGTACCTTTTTGTACAGAAATTATCGTTTCATTACTAGGACTCACAGTAGTACCCATGTATACCCAAGCTTCCACAGTTATTAATGTAGGTTTTAATGAACTTGATAGCGTAGCTTGACCATATACAGTATTAAACCAATCTACATTCCCTACATTAAAATAACCACCATTAGAAGTTGAATATACAGGAACTGCGGCTCCAAAATGAGTAAGCAATGATACATTATTTCCACTACCGCTTAAATCAGTCCAAGTAGTAGCGCCGCTGGGATAGCTTTTTCTATCGGCGGTATCAAGTGCTAAAACCAATCCACTATTTACTATTCTTGGCCCCCTTATTGTTGCCATAATTAAATCATATAAGATCCAGTAAATAAATAAGCCTGCCCAGTAATAACATAATCAGAGTTTGTAACGACCACTTGATAAAATCCAGTTTCTGCTATTTGAGCATTTGAGATTGAATAACTATTAGAATTTGCGCCAGCAATATCAGAGCCGTCTTTTCTCCATTGATAAGAAACTCCAGAAGGATAAGAATAAGTTTCACAAGAGAAATTATAATCAGCCGCGCCAGTATATAATTGACTTTGAGGATATTGAGTAAATAAAAGCTTGTGTCTCTTATCTAATCCAAGTTTTCTTAAAACAACAGAACTAAGATACTCATAATCTTCTTCATTAGTCAAATCACAAGGCCAACTTTGCCAATCATCACCATCAATTTTTACATAACAACCATCAAAAGGCAAACCATTAGGATTAAGTTGTTCGACCCAAAGACAAGGCCCACGCAATGGCCCCATAAGATCGAAGTTACTTAAAATGCACTTTAATGTTGCTACGTTTTTTTCTGATGTTGGCTGGGTTTCTATAACGACGGTATCCATAATTATTGTTACACTTAAAAAAGATTATAATCCAAAACGTCTTCTGGTGGCATTATAGTTTTGTAATATTTCTGCGGCTGTTAATGATTTATTATAAATAGAAACATGAGCTATATTACCACCGGGAAGTTCTCCGGGAGTAGCAGCATTATTTCCATTAATAGTACATGTTTTATTAGTAAAAGCAGAAAGAGTTCCGCTTCCAGTTCCAGCAATTGGATAGCCGTTAAAATATAAAACAATCCCTGAACTTACAGTGTAAGATGAATAAACAACGCTTAAAAAACACCATATGTTAGTTGCTAGAACATCAGGAGTACCTTGAAAATCATTATTATATCCATTTGCTTCTATTTTTTTTGCTCTTTGCAATAACATTCTTCTTTTTCCATTAGACTCATCTCCAAGAGCCACTATACTAGCTATTGCATAATCTATCGAAGGTTTAAACCAACAATTAATTGTCAAAGCTGTTTCACTACCAGTTAAAATTAGAGAAACTGTTCTAGCATAATCATTTGTTGAATCAAACACAATACTACCCCCATTAGCTGAACTAAATGTAGGTCCATTATATAATGTTGCATTTCCATTATTTCCACTTCTATCAAACCAAGTTGTTCCGGAACCCGGATAACTTTTTGTACTACCAGCATCCAAAGCTAAAACCAATCCACTAGTTACTATTCTATCTCCGTATTGCATAAAATATTATAATCCGAATCTTCCTCTAATTGCGGTAAAGTTTTGTAAAACTTCTGAAGCTGTTAATATACGATTATAAATATGCACACAATTCATGTTATTTAAGTTAGCTGGATAACTTTCATTTATAACTATTGTTGCATTTCCGCTTATTTTGGGATTAGAAACACTATTAGAACCCACGCTTCTTCCGTTTACATATGCAGTAGCCGTACCGCCATTTTTAACTACTCCCACATAGTACCAAATTCCTAAACTAAATTCTGTTCCAGATACAAAATAATCACTTGCATTTGTAGTCGAAATATCTACTCCAGTATTGCCAGAATCGTATCTCCAATGTAAAAGTCTATTAGAAGGATATCTCCATACGCTTGGACTTCTGTCGCTTCCTCCTGCATTATGGGTAAAAAGCTTATCCCAATTACCAGTTGTACCATTAGTATAGGTAACTGAAGAGTTAAGCTTAATCATAAAAAATATAGAATGAGCGTCATTATTTAAAATACTTGTTGTTGGAGTAGTCCAACCAGCACCAGATGTCACACTTGAAGAAGATATATAAGATGCATTACCGTTTGCATTTAATTTATTAGAAGTTAAATCAAACCAAGTAGCTCCAGAACCCGGATAACTTTTTGGATTGGCCGTATCCAAACATAAAGAAAGCCCACTCCTAACAATATTCCCATTTACTATTCCGCTCATAATATATAAAAAATATTACACTATACGCCAAACCTGCGGCGTTGAACTTGAAAATTTTGATTAATTTCAGATAATGCAAGCGCTCTATTATAAATTAAACAAATCGATATATTTCCAGTAAATTCTCTTCCACCTTGATCATCTCTACCAACATTTATGTCATCTAAAATAGTTGAACTATGTGAAACAGAATTGACTGCTGATGTAATACCGCTTGATTGACATAGATATGCTGTAGCTGATAAAGCAGAAACCGATATAGCGCACATACACCAAGTTAAATCTGGTAATGTTAATCCACTAAGCCACTCATAAGTATTAGCAGCTGCGTTCCAAGTATAAGCAAGTTGATTGCTTGATTGCAAATTCATACCTGTAACATTCGTGCTTCTAGAATAAAGAATTCCATCAAATGGTCCTTGATTTCCATTTCTTTTTACCCAAGCAATAAAAGTTCCGGTAGATATAGTTACAGATCCTGCGACTTGCACATAATCATTTGTACCATCAAATACAATACTTCCACCGTTTGTTGAACTAAAAGTTGGACCATTAGTCAAAACGCCATTATTTCCATTTCCGCTTCTATCAAACCAAGTTGTTCCACTACCGGGATAGCTTTTAGTGCTTGCGGCATCTAAACATAATATCAAACCATTCGTTATTATTTTTGGTCCTCTATGTATAGCCATAATTAAATAAACTCCACTCCTCCAGCATCAAACATGTCTTTTGCTATTTGATCTTTACGAGTTCCTAATAGTAATACATTGTATTCGCCGCTCATATTAGTTCTAATATTTATTTCAGTTAAATTTTCATTGACTTTTCCATAACCAATACCAAATGAATCAACAGGACTAATCCAAACTTGAGGATTTTCATTTAAATATTTCCAATAATCAGGCAAATTAATTTGCCCAGATAAACAATCACCAATAAATAAATTATATCTATAAATATTATCGCCTCTTGTTGGTGACTCAACGAATGAGTGACGTAATTTATAGCCTTGTTCAGATTTAATTGGATTAGGGTGAGGAATTTCAAATGTACCAGCAGTTTTAGATAATGTGCCAACAATTGTTGTATTACCACTGATATGTAATTTAGCAGTAATTGCTGATAAATTAGTTGGCGAAAATCCGATGCCAACTTTATTTCCAGTAATTATAAAATCACCACTTCCGTACTGTCCTAATGTTACAGTGCTATTAGCAAAAGCTTCAATAACAGGTAAACCCGCTATTGTATTTACAGACATTAATGATGAAGTTAAATCATCAGTGACTTCAAATAGCGCCCCACCTGTACCGTGAACTTCAAATGGATTATTTGCACCAGTAAAATTGATACCAAATTTACCACTTAAATAAGCTCTATTAGCAGCCGCATCAAATGTAAAATTATTTTCAGCAATTAAAGTAGTTCCCGCAGCTCCATCTCTTGTAACAACACCGTTATTTGGTCCACTTAAAGTTACTGAACCACCACCACCACCACCTTGAGGAGCAACTCCACTTGTTAAATCGCCATTTGATGCAATATATAAAACAGCAGCCCCAGTTCCAGAAGCTAAATTTTGCATTCTGACAGAGCCACTAACATGAAGATTTGCAGTTGGAGCCGAATTTGGCAATCTTATTC
>Ga0194115_10000200_pt1 | contig 94493 bp, 71 predicted proteins | sample TA2MahsurfametaG_3_FD_148656 | JGI IMG/M metagenome (GOLD analysis project Ga0194115, IMG submission 148656) | Freshwater microbial communities from Lake Tanganyika, Tanzania - TA2015002 Mahale S4 surface | ecosystem: Environmental > Aquatic > Freshwater > Lake | place: Tanzania: Lake... | reverse complement strand
AGTCGAGGCAGCGGTCGCACATCAGCCGCAGGATGGTCGTGCAGCGGGAGCGGCATTGGCGTTGAGGGCGGCGGCCAGCGCGGCCGCCGCCGCGCGAGGCGGCGCAAGGACCTTTCCGACCGAAGCAACCCGGGGGCGCTACCGTGGTAATCTCCGCCGGGGATTTTCTTGAGCCGAGCGCCCGCGGCCGCCTTGCTCCCCGCCTGATGTGCGTCCTCCGAAAGCTCCTGCTGCTGCTGGCGCTGAACGGAGCGCGAGGCGCGGAGGGGCCGGATCTCGCCCGGTTTGTTGACGGCGCGCTGCGGCGGGCCTCTGCCGCGGGAGCCGTCCTCCCCCGGATCGCGGCCAAGCGCACCTCGGACTCCCCCAGGCGCTGGCTCGACGCCCACGTCGGGCGTATCGAGCCCGCCATCGCGGCACTCGGCCCCACCCCGGCTCTTCCCGCCCTTGCCGCGGCGGCGGCCGACCTGCGGGTCATCGGGCTTTTCGCCCGCTTCCGCGCCCGCTGGCAGCTCACCGCGGTCCACTACAACCTCTTCCGCTGGCAGCTGAAGCTGGCCGAGCGCGTCCGGGGCGTGCCCGCGAGCCCCGTGACCTTTCCCCTCACCGGACGTCCCCTGACCCGATGAACCGCGCTCCGGCCCCCTCCTCCGCCTCCCCCCTCACGTCTTGGTGGGTGCTGGATCCCCGCGTCAGCCTGCGGGCCCGGGCCGCCCTGCTCGCCGCGGCGGCCGGCGCGGCGCTGACCGCGCTCGCGGCGACGCTGGCGACAGGAGCCCTCGAACGGGAGCTCATTGCGCGCACGGGAGCCCTGCTCGAGGCCACCGCCCAGCAACTCGGGGACCGGCTCGACCAGACGGTGGCGGAACACCTCCGTGTGCTGCGGACGGGCGCGTCCCTACGGGTGGTGCGGGCACCGGCCGCCCCCGCCGAGAAACGTCAAGCGCTCCTCGATCTCCTCGATCCCCAGCCGGAGTTGGCCTGGCTCGCCCTCGCTGACGCTGAGGGTCGGATCAGGGCGGCGACCACCGTCTTTGCGGAAGGCGCGGACGTCGCGCTGCAGGCGTGGTTCCGCGGTGCACGCGAGCAGGCGTTCGCCAGCGACCCCCGCGAGAGCCCGACACTACCACCCCGCGCCAACCGGGAGGAATCTCTCGACGGCCCGCCCCGCGCCCTGGAACTGGCGGTTCCCGTGGCGGACGCGGACGGCAACCCGGCCGGCGTCCTCGCGGCGGGCCTGCGGTGGGACTGGACGCGGGACGCCCTGCGCGCGGCCCTGCCCGAGGCGGTGCGGCGGGCTCGGATCGGCGCGACCGTCTACGCGGAGGCGGGGACGGTGCTCCTCGACGCGGAGGCCTCCGGCTGGAGCCAGCCGCCGGACTTGCCGGCGCTGCCCGATGGCCGGCGCTGGCGGGGATCGTTCACCGAGACGGCCGCGGACGGCGCGAGCTACCTTAGCGCCTACGCGCGTAGCCGCGGGTTCCGCGACCACCGGGGACTGGGTTGGGTGACCGTCGCCCGGCAGCCCGCAGCCGAGGCCCTTGCTCCCGCCCGCGCGCTGGGGCGGCAGGTCGCCGTGGCGGGAATCGTCCTAACCCTGCTCGCGACGGGCGCGGCGTGGCTGGCCTCCGGCCGGATCTCTCGCCGGCTGCGTTCCGTCGGCGCCGCGGCGGACCGGATCCGCGGCGGCGATGTACTGGCGACGCTGCCCGGCACCGGCGGCGAGGAGGAGGTCGATCGGATGTGCCAGGCCGTCGGCCGCCTCGTCGAGACCCTGCGGCCCCCGCCCGACCTGAGCCCGCCGCCCGCGCCGCCCCCGCGGCCGCCGCGGACCGGCTTCCACGTCTAAGCCGGTAGACGGGCCGGGCGCGCCGTTTCGCGCGAGCCGCTGCTCGACAGCGGCGGGGCGCGGGGCTTGCCTCGCGTCACCCCCGATGAAACGCCGCTCCTTCCTCTCCGGCCTCGCCGGCGCCACCGCCGCCCCCCTCCTGCCCCGCCTCGCCGCCGCCGCACCCGCGCCGATCGCGCTTGGCCTCGATAACTTCGCCGTTCGCGCGATGGGCTGGAAAGCCCCGGAACTGATCAAATACGCGGCCGCGCAGAAGTGCGACGTGCTGCTCATTTCCGATCTGGACGCCGTGGGCCCCCTCGGGGACGCGGAGTTACGGGAGGTCCGGCGCCAGGCCGACGCAGCGGGCATCAGCCTCTACGTCGGCAGCTGGAGCATCTGCCCGACTTCCAAGGCGTTCAAACCCACCTGGGGCACCGCCGAGGAGCACGTCCGCCTCGGCCTCCGCGTGGCGCGCGCCCTCGGTTCCCCCGTGTTCCGCGTCGTGCTCGGCAATATGGAGGACCGCAAGACGCCCGGCGGCATCCGCGCGCGGATGGCGGACACCCTCGCGGTGATCCGGGCCTGCCGGCGGGACATCCTCGCCTCTGGCGTGCGCCTCGCCCTCGAGAACCACGCCGGCGACCTCCACTCGTGGGAACTGCGGGCCCTGATCGACGAGGCCGGCCACGACCTCGTGGGCGCAAACCTCGACACCGGCAACGCCTTCTGGACCCTTGAGGACCCGATGGACGTGCTCGAGACCCTCGGCTCGGTAGCGCTCTGCTCGAGCCTGCGCGACGCGATGGTCTGGGAGTCGCCGGAAGGGGCGACGATGCAGTGGACGGCGGCGGGCGAGGGCCTGCTGGACTGGCGCGCGGTCGCGGACCGCTGGCGCGCGCTCTGCCCGCGCACGCCGGTGATCATCGAGACCATATCGGGCAACCCGCGGACCTTCGCGTACCGCCAGCCCGGCTTCTGGGACCACTACGAGCGGCGCCCGGAGAAACTGGCGCGCTTCGAGGCGCTGGCGAAGCGGGGCCAGCCGATCGCCCCCTTCAAGGCGCCCGCCGGTCCCGAGGGCCGCGCGGCCACCCAGAACTTCCAGCGCGCAGAACTCGAGCGCTCCCTCGCCTTCCTGCGCACCTCCGTCGGCCTCGGCCGGCGCGCCTGAGACGGCCCCCGTTTATGCCCTACCCCGCCCTCCTCCTCGCCCTCCTGCTGCTCCCCGCCGCCAGCCTCCGGGCCGCCGACCCCGCGCCCCGCTGGAACATCCTGTTCCTCTTCGCCGACGACTGGGGGCGCTACGCCTCCGCCTACGCGAAAGTCGATAGCCGCCCAACCGTCAACGAAGTCATCTCCACCCCGCACGTCGACCGCCTCGCGCGCGAGGGCGTCACCTTCCGCCACGCCTTCGTCAACGCGCCGTCCTGCACCCCGTGCCGCAGCTCCCTGCTTTCGGGACGGTACTTCTTCAACACCGGCCGCGGCGCGATTTTGCAGGGGGCCGTTTGGGACCCTGCGATCCCGACCTTCCCGCTGCGGCTGCGGGACGCCGGCTACCACATCGGCAAGAGCTACAAGGTGTGGAGCCCGGGCACGCCCGCGGACGCGCCCTTCGGCGAGCAGCGGCACGCCTACGAGAAGGCCGGCCGCGCCCCGAACAACTTCTCGGAGGAGGTCACCGCCCGCGTCGCCCGCGGCCAGCCCCTCGCCGCTGCCCGGGAGGAGATTTTCGCCCAAGTGCGCGGCAACTTCGACGCCTTCCTCGCCGACCGGAAGCCCGACCAGCCCTGGCACTACTTCTTCGGCACCACCACCACCCACCGCAAATGGGTCCGTGGCTCCGGCCTCGCCCTCTGGGGCATCGACCCGGGGCGCCTCCGCGGCCGCCTGCCCGCCTTCCTCCCCGACGTCCCCGAGGTGCGCGAGGACGTCGCCGACTACCTCGGCGAATGCCAGGCGGTCGACGCCTACCTTGGGGTGCTGCGCGAACGCCTCGAGGCGGCCGGCGAGCTGGAGCGCACGCTCATCATCGTCAGCGGGGACCACGGGATGCCCGGCGTCCCCTCCGGCAAGTGCAACCTGTACGACCACGGCACCGCAGTGTCGCTCGTCGCCCGCGTGCCCGGTGCCCGCCCCGGCCGGGTGGTGGACGACTTCGTCTGCCTGCCCGACCTTGCCCCCACGTTTATGGAAATCGGCGGCGTTACCCCGCCCGCCGGCCTCTACGGCCGCTCGCTCCTTGGCGTCCTCCGCTCCGACCGCGAGGGTCAGGTGGATCCGACCCGGACTTGGGTGATCACCGGCCGGGAGCGGCACGTGGAGAACGCGCGCGAGGGCTATCTGCCCTACCCAATGCGCGCGCTCCGCACCAAGGACTACATCTACATCCGCAACTTCGCCGCTGAGCGGATGCCGATGGGGGACGCGAAGGACGCCTTGAAGCCGGAGGTGCTCGCCGCCGCGACCCTCGTCGAGGAGACCCGCGTGGGTTACGCGGATATGGACAGCAGCCCGACCAAGGCGTGGCTGATCCGGAACCGCGAGGACCCGCGCTGGAAGTGGCATTTCGACCACGCCTTCGGCCCCCGCCCGGCGGAGGAGCTTTACGACCTGCGCCGCGACCCGGACCAGACCCGCAACGTCGCGGCGGACCCCGCGCAAGCGGCCACCAAGGCCGAGCTGGCCGCCAAGTTGATGCGGGAGCTGACCACCGCGGGCGATCCGCGCGTGACCGGCGACGGCCTCACCTTCGAGCGCCCTCCGTTTTCCGGGCCGCTCCCGGGGGATACCGGAAAGGGCAAGCGGAAGGCCAAGTCCGGCTGAGCCTTGGCGGAGCCTGCGGCCCGGCTAACAAAAAAGGCCCGGCCCCCGCCAGGGGGCACGGGCCTGGCGCAGCCGGTAAAGCGGCTCAGGCCTTAAACACCGGGATAGCAAAGGCGCCGCGGCCAGCGCGCTTCAGCAGCGGGTTCTTGTTGGCCGCCGCCGCCAAGGTGGCGTTGGGGCCGGTGAACTGCTCGGTCTTCCCGTCGAGGACCAGCTTCGGGCCGACCACGGTCTTGGTGCCCGCGGTGTCCACGTTGTTGGCCTTCAGGTGCTCGAGCATCCGGTTGCAGGAGTCCTGCGTGTCCTTGTCGCTCTTGATGGCCTCGGCCAGCTCGGCGTTACCCATTTCGGCGCCGAGCAAGTACGAGACGTTCCCCAAGTGGCAGAGCGCGGAGGAGTAGTGGCAATCCTCGACGGTGGAGCGGACGACCTTGCGGGTCTGGGCAGCCTTGACGAAGGCCGCGCGGTGCTGGCCGAGGGTGTTCTTGGCGAACTTCTGGATCACCTTCTTGTCATTGCCGTAGACCAGCGCGCCGCCGTTGGAGCCAATGGTGACGTAGCCGTTCTCGCACTGCACCACGACGCCGACGTCGGTCCCAAGGTACTTGTCCATCGCGCGCATCCCAGCCTTCATCGGGAGGCCGCGGACCTCGAAGATCAGGGGAGCCTTGGTGTAGCCGAAGACGGAGACGAGCGTGTTGGGCGTTTCGGCGTCGTCGCGGTAGCCAAAGCGGCCGCCAAAGCTCATCACGGTCGGGGGCAAGCCCGGCTCGCCGAGGAACCAGCGGGCGACGTCCATCTGGTGGATGCCCTGGTTGGTGATGTCGCCGCCGCCGCAGTTCCAGAACCAGTGCCAGTCATAGTGCACGGTGCCGTTGGACTTCGAGTTGCGGCGGGGCGGGGTCAGGTCGGCGGGACCAGTCCAGAGGTCGTAGTTGATCGAGTCCGGCACCTTCTGGGCGCCCTGGGTCTGGCCGATGCTGTCGCGGGTCTTGTAGCAAAGGCCGCGGGCCCAGAGGATGCGGCCGATCTGGCCGGACTTCACAAAGTCGATGGCGTCGTAGACGTCCTCCGAGGACCGGTTCTGCGTGCCCGCGAAGACGATGTTCTTGGGGTGCTTGCGGGCGGCCTCGACCGCCTGGCGGCCTTCCCAAACGTTGTGGGAAAGCGGCTTCTCGACGTACACATCTTTGCCCGCCTGCAGGGCCCAGATCGTCTGCAGGGAGTGCTGGTGATTGGGCGAGGCGAGCACCACGGCGTCGATATCCTTGCTCTCGAGCAGCTTCCGGTAGTCGACGTAGGTGGCAGCTTTCACCCCGGCCTTCTCGCAGTCGTCCTTGCGACGGGCGAGCACCTCGGAGTCGACGTCGCAGATGGCGACGAGGCGGGAGCCCTTCAGCTTGGTGGCGTGGTCCATCATATGGCCGCGGCCCTGGGAGCGGAGGCCGACGACGGCGACGCGGAGGTCGCCGTTGGCGCTGCCGGCGGCGGGGGCGGCCTGGCCGTAGAGGCGGGTGCCGGCGAGCGCGGCACCGCCGACGAGGGAGGTCTTGAGGAATTCCTTGCGGGTCCAGTGATTCATAGGGGAGGAACGGTTTGAGGGTTGGGGGAAAGGGTGGCTGGGCTCCGCCCCGGCCCGGGCCGGAGCGGACTTTCGCGGGGGAAAACATCGCGACTCCGGCACACGCGTCAAGGGAGGTCAACCTCCGCGTGCGCTGGACGGTCCGACGGCGGGAAGGATGTGCGGGGACGCGCGCAGACCCCGATTGCCAACCCGGCAGCGACTGCGCTGACTCCGCCATGATGACCGCTCCCGAACTGCCCGTCGCCATCCTCGCCGGCGGCCTCGCGACCCGCCTCCGGCCGATCACCGAAAAGGTGCCCAAGCTGCTGGTCGAGATCGCGGGCGAACCTTTTTTCTCCCACCAACTGCGGCTGCTCCGGTCGGCCGGGCTACGGCGGCTGGTCCTTTGCGTCGGCCACCTCGGCGAGCGGATCGTCGAGCGCTACGGTGACGGACGCGACTGGGGCGTCCGCATCGACTACGCGTTCGACGGACCCCGGCTCCTCGGCACCGGCGGTGCGCTGGTCGCGGCCCTGCCGCTCCTCGGCGAAGCTTTCTACGTCCTCTACGGCGACAGCTACCTGCCGATCGACTACGGCGCCGTAGGCACGGCGTTCCAGCAGTCGGGGTGCCTCGGGCTGATGACCGTTTACGAAAATCGCGGCCGCTATGACACGAGCAACGTGTGGTACGAGGACGGCCGAATCCGCGTGTACGACAAGCGCCAGTGCCGCCCCGAAATGCACCACATCGACTACGGCCTGGGGGTGTTCCGCGCCGCGGCCTTCGCCGGCCAGCCGCGCGACGCCGTGGTGGACCTCGCCGCCGTGCAGACGGACCTATGCGCCCGCGGCGAGCTGGCCGGCTACGAGATGAAGCAACGTTTCTACGAGATCGGCTCCCACGAGGGCCTCGCCGAGCTCGACGCCCTCCTGCGGCGCCGCTCCGCCGAGCCCTGAGACCCCGCGTCAAAAGCCGCGGTCCTCCCCCGCTCGCGTCCCGGCTTCTCCTTTAGTTCTCGTTCGACCGTCCTTCGATCCCCGCGGGTCCCGCCCGCGGTGACCGGACCGGTCGCCGGGGGGCGCTGAAACATTTCGCGGCAAGTTTGCGGAAACATCCACGGACACTTCGCTGTCGCAGCGCCTGATGAGCCCTTCTGCCGCCCCCGCCCGCCCCCGCCAGATTGTCACCCTGCTGCTGGCCGCGCTGCTGGGTTCTTTCGCCCTTGCCGGCCAACCATCGGCCGCAGCGTCAGGCGCCGGCCAGCCGTCCCGGCCCGCGGTCGCGGACCGCGACCTGATTTCGGCCGCGGCGCCGATGACCCTTGAGGTGGAGGGCGCCGGGGCCCACGGGCAACTCGTGGTGGCGCCGGAGCTCGTCGGCCCGGATGCCGGCGCGGAACTCGTCTACACGATCGTCGCGGCACCCCTGCACGGGCGCGTCGGCCTCGCCGGCGGTGACGAGGGCGACCTTTTCCGCACCCAGACCTCGCGCCTCGGCTACTTCGCCTACCGCCCGGGCGAGGGCTTCGCCGGCGAGGACGCTTTCACCTACACCGTCCGCAACTCCACCACGGGGCTCACCTTCCGGAACACGGTCGTGCTCACGGTCCTCCCGCCGCCGCCCGTGGTGTTAGAGAAATTTGAGGTCGGTGCCGCCCGCGCCCGCCCGCCGCAGGTCCGCGCGGTCGCCCTCGTCACCCGCCCCAACACCCCCGTGTCGTCTCCGTTGCCTAGTCACGAGGACGCGATGGCGCCGGCTGACCGGGCCCTTATCCCCGCCCCGAAGGTGGCCTGGGTGCTGGACGCGAAAAACGGCCCGCGGAACGGGGTCGCGCGCCTCGACCGGGCCACCGGCCAGCTGACCTACGCGCCCCACCCCGGCTTCATCGGCGAGGAGCGCTTCGGCTACTACACGGTTGACGAGCACAACCCGCACCTCGGGGCCGAGAACGTCGTCCTGGTCAGCGTCGAGCCCATCCGCTTGGTGCGCGAGCTCTCGGTCGACCGTTCTCGCAGCCGCATGGTCGACCTCGTGCTCGTGATCAACAACTCGCGCTCGATGGGCAAGCACCAGGATCGCCTCGTCGCCACCCTCGCCCGGTTCCGCCAGCTCTTCCACGCGCGGGACCTCGATTACCGCATCGGGGTGCTGACGACCGACTTCGTCAACGCCGACCCCTCCCGCGGACCGGGGCAGCAGCGCTTCTACAAGGAGGTGCGCGCCGTGCGCCTCGACGCGGCCGGCAAACCCGTGACCGACGCGCGCGGGCGCCCCCAGACCTACACCAAGCGCGTCGCCAGCAACGGCCTCCTCGTCACCCTGCCGGAGCTGCCCGAGCCGTGGGTCACGCCCCGGACCCCGGACGGCGTCTTCGCGGAGCTGGTGCAGGTGGGCACCAACGGGGACAGCAACCGGACCGCCTTCACCGCGACCTATAATTTCGTGGCCGGATACCATAACGGGGACCACGCGTTCCTGCGGCCCGAGGCGCCCACTTTCGTGGTGTTCTTTATGGATGAGGAGGAGACGCGGATGGCCACGTGGAAGGAGCAGGGCGGCGGCGCGCCGCGTGCCGAGTGGATCGAGGACGGCCAGTTGCCAGCGCTACTCGAGGCGTTCAACGCGCGGGCGCCCGCGGGCGCCCGCCAGACGCTCGACGGGTACATCAACCAATGGGTGCTGCGGCCGTTCATCATCGCGAAGGGCAACCGGCGCGGCCGGCTGGAGATCCACGCCGTGGTCGCACCCGGCAACGTCTCGCACCGCCGCGCCGCGGAACTGACCGGGGGCACCGTGCTCAACATCGAGGAGGACTTCTCGGGGCCCCTGGCGGCGCTGGGCGACCGGATCGCCGACACGGTCACGGTCGCGCTCGAGCCGGTCGAGGGCGGGGCCACCCTGTACCGGAAGAGCCTGCGGGTGCTGGTCGATGGCCGGGAGGTCGCGTCCGGCCCGCAGGACGGCTGGGTTTACGACGAGCGGACCCATAGCCTCCGCTTCGAGGGTGCCGCGAAGCGGCGCGCCTTCCTCGCGCGGATCGACGTCCGCTACGAGGAGCACCGCTGAGCCGGACTCATTCAGTTGGCGGTTGAGCAGCGGGGCGAGAGGGCGAGCAGATTTCGGTCGAGTAAGCCCGACGCCTACCCGGAGGGTAGGTGGAGCGGCTGACGCAGACCGAAGGGTGCCGTCCAATCGTCTCGGGGCGACCCGTCCAACTGAATGAGTCCGGCTGAGGCCGGCGCCGGGCGCGCCGCGCTCGGCGCTAGCCTTTGGGCAGGGAATCCGTTTGCTCTTGGCGATGCCCCAACCCACCCGCCTGCTCGCCACGCTCCTGCTGGGCGCCCTCACCCTGCCCGCGGCCGCGCCCCGCTTCGCCCATGAGGACAGCGACCTCCGGCCCGACCCGGCCGCCCGCTTTGGTAAGCTCGAAAACGGCCTGCGCTACGTCGTCCTCCGCAACGCCGAGCCCAAGGGCCGCGCCTCGCTCCGCCTTCTGATCCACGCCGGCAGCCTGCACGAGGAGGAGGACCAGCGCGGGGTCGCTCACTTCCTCGAGCACATGGCCTTCAACGGCAGCCGCAACTTCGCGCCCGGCACGCTCGTGGAATTCTTCCAGCGGATGGGGATGAGCTTCGGCGGGGACACCAACGCCTCCACCGGCTTCGACCGCACGCTCTACCTGCTGGAACTGCCCGAGACCTCCGAGGCCACGCTCGCCGAGGGCCTCCGCGTCTTCGGCGACTACGCCGCCGGCCTCCTGCTCGCCCCCGCGGAGATCGACCGCGAGCGCGGCATCATCCTCAGCGAGAAGCGTGCGCGCGACACCGTCGGCTTCCGCACCGCCGTCGCGCAGTTCGAGTTTATGCTCGGCGACACCCTCCTGCCCCGCCGGATGCCCATCGGCGTCGCGGAGGTCATCCAGGGCGCCCCGCGCGAGAGCTTCCTCGCCTTCTGGGACCGCTGGTACCGCCCCGAACGGATGGCCGCGGTGATCGTGGGCGACGTCGACCCCGACCTCGCGGAACGCCTCGTCCGCGCGGCCTTCGCGCCCCTCACTGGCCGCGGCCCAGCCCCGGCGGAGCCGGACCGGGGCCGCGTGACGCGGTTCGACGGCGTGCGGGCGCGCTTCCACCCGGAGCCGGAGGCGACCGCCACCAGCGTGTCGCTGGCCGTGCTGGCGCCTCACCGGGCGGAGCCGGACAACGCCGCCCAGCGCGTGAGCCGCCTGCCGCGGCAGTTCGCGGTGTCGATGCTCAACCGCCGGCTCTCCGTCCTCGCCCGGCGTGAGGGGACCGCGTTCAGCGCCGCCCGCGTCTCGGTCAACGAGGGTTACCGGATCTACCGCGAGGCCACGGTTGACCTGACCTGCAAGCCGGAGCAGTGGGCCGCCGCGCTCGCGGTCGGGGAGCAGGAGCTGCGGCGCGCGCTGGAGCACGGGTTCCAGGCCGGCGAATTGGCGGAGACCAAGGCCTCGTACCGCAACGCCGTCGAGCAGGCCGTCCGCGGCGCCCCCACGCGGCGCTCCGGCAACCTCGCGGGCGAGATCGCGCAGTCGATCCTCGACGAGCGCGTGTTCACGCACCCGGCGGCGACCCGCGACCTCTACCTGCCAGCGGTCGAGCGCATCACGGCAGCGGAGTGCCTCGCGGCGCTGCGCGAAGCGTTCACCGGCAACGGCCGGCACCTGATGGTCAGCGGCAACGTGACGCTGCCCGGCGACGCCGCCGCGGCCATCCTCGCCGCGCACACCGCTTCCGCTAGAGTCGCCGTGGAGCCGCCCGCGGACGCCGCGGAGGCGCGCTGGGCCTACACCGATTTCGGGGCCCCCGGACAGGTGGTCCGCCGGGAGCACGTCGCGGACCTCGACGTCACGCTCGTCACCTTCGCCAACGGCGTGCGCCTGAACCTGAAGCGCACGGACTTCGAGGCCGGCATCCGGGTGAGCGCGCGCGTCGGCACCGGCGGCCTGACCGAACCGGCGGACCGGCGGGGGCTGGTGATGCTCGCCAACAGCGCGTTCACCGCCGGCGGGTTGGGCCGGCACGGGGTCGACGACCTCCGCCGGGTGCTCGCGGGCCGCAACGCGGGGATCAGTTTCCGGGTTGGCCAGGACGCGCTCGAGCTCGGCAACGCGGGCGGCGGAGGTGGCCGCGGCGGCCGGGGCGGCGGCGGGGGCGGCACGACCCGCGAAGATCTGCTGCTTACGCTCCAACTGCTGACCGCGCACCTCACCGATCCCGGTTACCGGCCGGAGGCGCTGCGGCAGGTCCGCACCGGGATGGAACAGATGTACACCGGATTCGCGCACACGCCCAACGGGCCGCTCTCCACCGAGGTCGCGAGCCTGATCGCGGGCGGCGACCACCGCTTCGGCGTACCGCCACGCGAGGTCCTCCTGGCCCGCGAACTCGGCGAGGTCCGGGAATGGCTCGCGCCCCAGCTCGCCCGCGGCGCGATCGAGGTCGCGCTGATCGGCGACCTCGACCCGGAGACCGCGATCGACGCCGTCGCCCGCACCCTCGGCGCGCTGCCGACGCGCGAGGAGCGGCCCGCCCTCGCGGACCTGCGGCGGGTCACGTTCCCCCGGGAGCCGTTCACTCGCGAGTACCGGATCAGCTCCGAGATCCCGAAGGGTGTGGTCGCGCTGTTCTGGCCCACCACGGATGCGTCCGACATCCGCCGCACGCGTCGCCTCACTCTGCTCGCAGGCGTGTTTAGCGACCGGTTGCGGGTGAAGATCCGCGAGGAGATGGGCGGCACCTACAGCCCCCGCGCGGCCAGCGCCTCCAGCGACACCTTCGCCGGGTACGGTTACCTCTCTACCTCGATCGACGTCGACCCGACCGCCGCCGCCAAGGTGCGGGAGGCCGTGGTGGACCTCGCCGACGACCTCGCCCGGAACGGGGTGACCGACGAGGAGCTCGAGCGGGCGCGTCTGCCAGCGCGGACCGCCGCCCGCGAGTCGCTCCGCACCAACGCGTACTGGCTGCAAGCCGTCCTCCCGCGCGCGCAGGAAAAGCCCGAGGTGCTCGACTGGGCGCGCTCCCGCACCGCGGACCTGGAGGCCGTTACCGCCGCTGAGCTCTCGGCGCTGGCCCGCGAGTACCTCCGCCGCGGGCGCGTGAGCCGCGTGACGGTCCTGCCGGGTTCCTGACGCGCGGCGGTCAGCGCGCGCGCCCCGGGATGCGGTTGAGCGTGTAGTAGGCGCGGGCGTGGCGGAGCGGCTGGCCTCCCGCGGAACGCAGGTCCCCGACCGCCAGCTCGTGCACGTGGCCCGGCCGCTGGCCGCCGCACCGCAGCGTCACGCTCCGCCGGTCCGACGCCACCGCGACCGCCTCGACCGTCACCGGCCGGGGGTCCGTCTCCGGGCTCCCGTAATTCTGGCGGTAAAGGTAGGTGTAGCTGCTCAAGGTGAACAACGCGGGCGTCACCACGGCCTCCCCGGCCAGCGGCTCCGTGAAGGTCAGGCGGAAGCCGTCCGGCGTCGCCTCCATCCGCTGGATCTCGAACGGCACCTTCCCCGTCCAGCGCAGCCGCTCGAGGCCGAAGGAGCGGGAACCGAGGGAATTCCAGCCGCGGTTGGATTCGCCCACGATCATCGAGCCGTCGCCGAGGAACGCCATCTGGAGCACCGCCGACTGGAGTTGTTCCTGGAACGGGAAACACGCGCCCTGGTACTCGCCGTCGACCTGCTCGAGGAACACGCGGTTGACCTGCGCGAGGGTGAAGTCGCCCACGAACAGCTGCCCCGCGAAGGGGCCGAAGGCGCCGCCGGTCCGGTCGCAGACGATGCCCGTCGTGCTCTGCCCCATCTTCGCGTACGGGAACCACACCGCGGGCAGGGCGAAGCCCGGGATGCGCGCCGCCGCCTCCACCATGGTCAGGCCGGCCGGCAGCGGCCCCGGATCCCGGACCAGCGACTCGGGCCGCCGGGTCTCAGGGATCGAGTCCGCGTGGCCGTAGAACTTGCCCGGCCGCACGTGGATCAGCGGGCAAGTGCCCCACCAGTTTCCCTGTTGGTCCGTGGCGAACACGTCCCCCGCGAGGTTGACCCCGAGGCCGAACGGCGACCGGAACCCGGCCGCCACCGGGAGCAACTCGCCGCCGGGCGCCTGCCGCATCGCCCAGCCCCGCCACAGGGGCCCCGCGGGCCGGTGGCCGTCGATCTTCGCCGGCGCGCCGATCGTCACGTTCAGCGTCACCCACAGGTTACCCTCGTGATCGAACACCGGGCCATAGGCGTACTCGTGGTAGTTGCCGGAGAGGCCCCAGCCCTTGGCCGCCGTCTCGTAGAGGTCCGCGACGCCGTCCCCGTCGCGGTCGGCGATGCGGGTGACCTCGCTGCGCTGCGCGGTGTAGAGGGCCCCGTCCCGCCACGTCAGGCCCAGCGGCTCGTGCAGGCCGGTCGCGAAACGACTGAAGCGGGCGCGCGCCGGATCCTCGAGCGGGTTCTCGAGGATCCAGATCTCACCCTTGCGCAGGGTGAGCGCGGCCCGCCCGTCCGGCAGGAGCGCGATGCCGCTCACCTCGAACTTGCTCTCGGTCGGGAGGGCGTAGGGGGTCAGCTCGTACGCGGGCGCGGCCGGCTCGGCGCCCCGGGCGAGGGCCGCGCCGAACGCGAGGAGCAGCGCGGCCCGCGACCCGCGGGCAAGACGTGCGGCGCTCACGGCAGCACCTCCTCGAGGAGGGCCTCGCCGGCGGGATCGAACGCGATCGGCCGCGGCGTCGCGCCGGGCGCCGCGCCCCGGAAGATCCAGCCCGGGCCGCCACCGCGCACCCGCAGCACCCGCAGGTAACCCCCGCCCGCCGGGTCGGGCCGCAAGGTGTCCTCGACCTGCAGCGGGCCGGCCTCGTACCGGAAGGTCGGCGTCCCGTCCGCGGCCGTGACGTGCCCGCGGAACCGGTGGGGCACCTCGGCCGCGCCGGCCTCCGCCCGCGCGAACGGCGTCCAGCCCGGCAGCGGCGTCACCGCGTCCCCCAGCGGCCGGGCGGGCGTCATCGCGCGCTCCTCCCAGGTGGTCAACGCGTCCAGGAAACGTCCCCGCCAGGTGAGGGCCCAGCGGACCTCGCGTCCGTCGAACGCCGCGTGGCGCCCCGCGGGGGTGCCGACGGCGACCGCGTCGAGCCCGGCGCCCTGGAGGAAGGTGCGGAACACGAGCGTGCGCCCCGCCTGCTCCGGCCGCAGCTCGTACTCGCCGCCGCGCAGCAGGCCCTCGGGGAGCAGCTGCTGGTCGGCCTCCTTGAGGTAGGTCCAGAGCTGCTCGATCTCCTGGTTCGCCTTCGGGCGGCCCTGGAACATCGGCGGCATCCGCGTGCCGGGCTGCACGGACTGCGGGTTGAGGAGCAACTCCTTGAAATACTCCGGGAGCAGCCGCCGCGCGGCCGCGTCCAGCGGGATCGCCGACATCCCGACGGCGGGCCGTTCGCGCAACCCGTGGCAGGTGATGCAGCCCAGCCCGCCATCCTGCGTGCCCAGCAGCAGGCGGCCGTGGCCGGCGCGCTGGTGCAGCTGGCGGCCGCTCACGTCGATCGCGACCGGGGGCTCCCGCCGGTCCGCCTCCTCCCAGCGCGCCAGCACCGGCTCGGACACCGCGCGGCCGAAGGCCGGCATCCGCGCGACCTGGTAGGGCCGCACCTCGCCGCCGCCCTCCCAGAGCAACTTCGCCCACCACTCGCGGGTGAGCTTGCGCCCGACGTGGTCCAGGACCGGCGGCAGGTTGCCCATCTCGCCCAGGGCCTCGGCGGTGGCATCAGACACGGTGAAGAAGCGCTGCAGGGCGGGCTCGACCCCGCCGCGGCCGCCGCGGGTGTGGCACGCGTGGCAGTTCATCCGCGTCAGGAAACGCCCGACGTCGCCGGCCGCCCCGGGCCGCAGGAAGGAGTCGTCGCCCGCCAGCCGGCGCAGGGCGGCGCGCACCGCGTCCCGCTGTGCGGCATCAAGGCCGAAGTCGGGCGCACGCGGCGGGGGCGTCTCGGCGAGGCAACCCCGCGCCAGCGCCGCGTCGTCCGCCCGGAGCGCGGGCGCCGCCGGCGGGGCCGCCGCCGCGGGACCGGGCGAGGGATCCCCGTGGCACGCCGCGCAACCGCGCGTGGTGAAAAGCCGGCGGCCCTCCGTCACCAGCGCGGTCGGCACCGCCGCCGCCGCGGAAGTGGACGCGGGCGCGCCGCGCGCACGTTGCAGGTACGCCGCGACGTCCGCCGCCTCGGCGGGGGTCAGGTGGCTGTCCGGCATCCGCCCGGCGGGCCGCGCCGCGAGCGGATCGATCAGGAAGCGGACGAGGGCGGCGCGGTCGTAGCGCGCCCCGAGGGCCAGCGGCACCACCCCCAAGGGCTCCGGCGGCCGCGCCTCCCCGGCGGCGACGGGCAGGGCGAGGGACGGGTCCGCCGCGTGGCAGGCGACGCAGCCGACGGCGTGGTACAGGCGGCGACCGGCCTCGACCGAGCCCGCGGGCAATTCGGGTTCAGGGCGCGGCCGCCCGAGGGTGCCGAGGTAGGCGGCGAGCGCGGAGACCTCGGCGGCGGCTAGGGTGGTCCGCGGCATCAGCGTGCCGGGCTTGAATTCCGCGGGGTGCGCCAGGAACGCGGCCAGCGCCGCGGGGTCAAGGCGCGCGCCGACATCCCCGAGGAGCGGGGCCGGGCGCGGCGGCAAACCCTCCGCGCCGGGAAGCCGGTGGCAGGCGACGCAGTTGAGCTCCCCGAGCAGGAGCAACCCGCCCTCGGGCGCCGCGGCCGGCGCGGCGCGGTGGAAGCGCTCGAAGCCGGCGACGACGGGGGAGCCGGCGGCCGGCACGGCGGCAAGGCCGCACCCGAAGGTGGCCAGCAGGGCCCGGACCACCCGGACGGGAACCACGGGGCGCCGGGGGATCACCGCGCGAACCCCCGCAGGATCGACTCCAGGTGGGCGCGCGAGCGGTTGATCTCGGCGGTGACGAGCGGGGCCGTCTCGAGGATCGGCCGGCCGCGCGGCGTGGGGTGCATAAAGATCTCGGTCCAGCCCGCGAAGCGGATGTCCTGCAGCGCGCGCAGCGGCGGCGCCCAATCGAGGGAGCCACGGCCGGGCAGCTGCATCAGTTCCTCGTCGAGGGGCATCGGCTTCATGCAGCCGCGCCCGTATTCCCAAGCGTAGAAGAGCAGCAGGCGGTCCCCGAGGTCGCGGATCAGGCCGGCGATCAGCGCGGGATCCTGCGGCAGGTGGTAGGGCGCGAGGGCGATCCCGATCGGCAAACCCCGCCCGAAATCCCGCAGCCAGCGGATGGAGTCGGGCGTGTTGATCAACATACTGCCGTGGTTCTCGACCGCGATATCGACGCCGGCGGCACGCGCCCGCTCGAGCGTGGGCCGCATCGCCTCCACAAACCGCCGCACCCCTTCCTTCAGCGCCTCGCCCGTCAGGCCGGCCTGCCCCTTCGCGCCCGTGACGATGAGGCGGCCGCTGTGGGACGCGACGAACGCGATCTCCTCGTCGAGCCCGTAGGGTCCGATGTCGAAGCGGGTGGTGAGGGCAAGGGAGACCCCGTGGCGGCGCAGGGTGGCGGTCAGGCGCTCGCGGCCCCAGGCGTCAGCCTCCTCCCGCTGCGTCCCGTGGCGGCGCGGCCACAGGTCGATGGCGGTGGAACCCTGCCGCGGCACCTCCGGCAGGATCTGGTCGAGCGACAGCCCGCCGTACAGGCTCGAGGCGACGGCGTAGCGGAGGGAGAAGCCGGCCGGGGCGGCGGCGCGGCCGGCGGCCGCCGCGACGGCGGCCAGCCCGGCGTGCTGAAGGAAGGTGCGGCGCGTCACCGCGGGCGTCAGGCGCTGGAGGAGGGGCATGGCGGACGGGGGTAAGAGGGCCGATGAACCGCGGGCGGCCGGGCGCGCGGCGCCAAGAACCCCGGGCGGTCGCAGAGATTTTCGCTTGATTGTCATTTGTCAACAATCAATACCCACACGGGCGTTGCGTTCCGCGCGGGTGCGGATTCCGCTGCCCCGCTCCCTGATGAAACTCGCCTCCAACCTGCAGGAACAGGTCGCGTCGCACCTCCGCCGCCGAATCCTCTCCGGGCAACTGCTGCCGGACACCCCGCTGCGTGAGCAGACGCTCGCGGAGGAGTTCGGGATCAGCCGGGGGCCGATCCGGGACGCGCTGCTGCACCTGACCAAGGAGGGGCTGCTGGTGGCGAAGCCGAACGTCGGGGTGAAGGTCGCGGCCGAGCCGTCGGGCCTCAAGCGGAACGTCATCGTGCACCTGCGCCGGGAGATCGAGGCCTCCGCGGTGACGGCGTGGTTCGGCGCGCGCGACGCGGGCCTGCTGGGGCGGCTCGACGACAACCTCGCGCTTTACCGCGAGGCTTGCGGGGGCAGCGACCTGGGGCAGGTGGTGGAGCTGGATATGGCGTTCCACCGGCTGATCGTGGAGGCGGCGGACCAGGGGAGCCTGGTGGACCTCTGGCTGCCGATAATGCTGCGGATGTTCCTGCGCTACTCGCGCCACCGGGACCTGATGGAGAGTTACCGCGAGCACGCCGCCATCGTGCGGGCGATGCACGCCGGCCGCGAGTGGGAGGCGCTCGAGGCGCTGAAGAGCCACATCGTCTGACGCGGCCGCGCGGGCGCGGGGCGGTCTCCGCCGGTCCGGCTCAGGCGCGGGGGGCGGTGCGCACGATGCCGCGGGCCTCGAGGTCATCCACCTTCGCCGCGGCATAGCCGGACTCGAGCAGCACCTCGCGCGTATGGGCGCCGAGTTCCGGGGCGAAGACGCGTTCCCGCGGCGGGGTGCCGTGGAGGCGCACCGGGGTGCCGAGCAGGCGGAACGCGCCCGCGGCGGGATGCGCCATCTCGACCACCATCCCGTTGGCCCGGACCTGGGGATCGTCGGCGGCCTCGGCGAGCGTGTTGATGCGGGCACAGAGGACGCCCTTGGCCTCGAGCTCGGCGAGCCACTCCGCGGTCGGGCGGGTGCGCAGGCGCGCCGCGAGCAGGCCGTTGAGCTCGGCGCGGTGGCGCGCCTGCAACTCGTGGGTGCGGAAACGCTCGTCCAACGAGAGGTCGCCGAGCCCGAGGGCGACCGAGATGTCGCGCAGCGCGTTCTCGCTGAACACGGGCGAGATCTCGAGGTAGCCGTCCCGCGTGGCGAAGGACTTGTCGATCGTGCTCTCGTTGGCGATCACGCCGGAGACCTCGGTGACGCGCCCCGCGTTCATCTCGGCGGGACCCTCCCAGCTGTGGGCGTGGAAGGCGACGCTGAGGAGGTCGGTCGTGACCTTCTGCCCCCGGCCTGTGCGCCCGCGGGCGAGCAACGCCATCAAAATGCCCTGCATCAGCATCAGGCCCGCGGCGTAGTCGGCCGAGATGCCCGCCGGGATGGGCGGCTTCGCGGGGTCCGGCTGCACGAACCAGCCCGCCTCCGCGCGCGCCATCAGGTCGTGCCCGCCCCGCGCCCGGTCCGCCGACGGCCCGTGGTCGCCCCAGCCGCCGGACCACGCGTAGACCAGCCGCGGGTTGCGCCGCGCGAGTTCCTCGTAACCGAAACCCAGCTTCTCCATCACCCCCGCGCGGAAATTGTGCACCACCACGTCCGCCCGCGCCGCGAGGTCGTACACCGCCTGCTGCCCCGCCGGATCCTTCACGTCGATCGCCACGCTGCGCTTGTTCCGGTTCAGCCCGGCGAACGGCAGGCTCACCCCGTGGACAAACGGGCCCCAGCGACGGCTCCAGTCCCCCGCGCCCGGCCGCTCCACCTTGATCACGTCGGCACCGTAGTCGGCCAGGATCTGCGTCCCGACCGGCCCCTGATAAACGTGGGTGAAATCGAGGACCCGGATCCCGCCCAGCGCCGACTCGGAAGCTTGCATCCCCGAGGGACTAGCACGGCCTGATTGTAGTTTGTCAACAATACGTTTGACAACCCGTTATCTCAAGCGCGGCCTCCACGGGATCGAACTGACCTATGCGCACCGAGGTTGAACTGGAATACCGCGACGGGATCGCGCACCTGACCCTGCGGCCGCCGGAGGGCAAGCCGCCGACGCTCGACCACGGGGTGATCGCGCGCCTCGACGCGCTCTGCGCCGAGGTGGAGACGCGGGCGGGGACCCTGGTGGCGGTGGTGGTGCGCAGCGCGTCGGCGCGGCACTTCTGCGCGGGGGCCAACCTCGAGGTGATGCGGACGATTACGGCGGCCAACGTGGCGGACTGGGTGCACCAGGGCCACCGGCTGATGAACCGGCTGGAGGCCTTGCCGCTGCCGGTGGTGGCGGTCGTGGAGGGGTACGCGCTGGGCGGCGGCCTGGAACTGGCGATGGCGTGCGACCTGATTTTCGCGTCGGACACGGCCCGGCTCGGCCAGAGCGAGGTCAAGCTGGGGCTGGTGACCGGCTGGGGCGGCTGCCATCGCCTTGCGCGCCGGGTCGGGCTGGCGCGGGCGAAGGAGCTGGCCTTCAGCGCCCGCCTGGTGGAGGCCGGCGAGGCCGCGCGCATCGGCCTGGTCGACTGGGCGGGGCCCGCGGCGGAGCTGGAGGCGCGCGTGCGGGAATTCACGGTGGCGGTGGCCGCGAACAGCCGGGCCGCGGTGCGCGAGACGAAGGCCATCCTCGCCGCGTGCGCGGAGGGTACCGTGGCGGAAAGCGCGGACATCGAGGCGGCGGCCTCGGAACGCTGCCTCCGCGACGGCGACGCCCCCGCCCGCCTCGCCCAATTCTTCGCCGCGCGCCGCCCCTCGCCGCCCCCAGCCGGCTGAGCCCGCCCCCGCCCGGGCGGCCCGCAAATTGTCGACGATCAGTCACCGCCCTGCCCTACCCTCGAGGTAGGATTGGCGTTTGTTAACAAATTCCCTTGACCCGATTGTTGACGATTTTTAGCTCCCTTTCCGATCCCACCGACGCCGAAGCGCCCTGCGCCGCCCGGCGGCCTCCCTCACCCCCGACCCTGCCCCGGCCTTTTGTCTAACCCCCACCGATGAGATCCCAACCCCTGCAGAGACTTCGCGGCCGCCTGTCCCCGCACGCCGCCGCCCTTGCCCTCGCGCCCCTCGCGTTTGCCCAGCCGGCCCCGAATCCGGCCCGCGACGAGGCGGTTCGGCTCGACGTGTTCACGGTCCGGGAGAATCCGGCCCGCGCCTACGGCTCGTCGAACCTCGCCTCCGCCACCCGCCTGAACACGCCCGCGGAGAACGTGCCGCAGACGATCAGCGTGCTGAACGAGGTGCTCCTGAAGGACATCTCAGCCTTCTCGTATGATCAGGCGGTGCGTTACACGCCGGGTGTCACCCAGCGGCAGAACGTGCGCGACGGGAGCGTCATCCGCGGGTTCATCGTCTCGAACCGGTACCGGAACGGCTTCCTCGTCCCGGGCTTCGAGACGGATATGATCAATGTGGACCGCATCGAGATCATCAAGGGTCCGTCCGCCTCGATCGCCGGCTCCTCCGAGTCAGGCGGCTACGTGAACATCATCACCAAGCGGCCGCAGGCGAAGGAGGCGGTCGTGGCGGCGGCGACCGTGGGGTCGCGGGGTTACCTGCGCGGCACGGTCGACGCGACCGGCCCGGTGGCCGGCACGGGCCTGTCCTACCGGCTGAACGCCGTGCACCTCACCGCGGACAGCTACCGCGACAATGAGAAGCTGCGGAAGACGGCCCTCTACCCTTCCTTCCTCTGGCGGATCTCGCGTGACACGCAGCTCTCGGTGGACCTCGAGTACTACGACGGGCTGACGCCCGGCGGTTTCAGCACCCCTTACATCGCGCCGGTGAACACCGTGAGCCAGACCAGCGCGGTCAGCGTGCCCCAGGCGGTGGTGGTGCCCCCCGGGGTGACGCCGCGCTTCCGGCTGGGCCAGTGGGCGCCGATGTCCCTGAACACCAGCGGCGAGGCCGGGATGGGCTTCTACGCGGACCTCTACTCGATCTTCACGACGCTCACGCACCAGTTCAACGAGGTGTTCACCGTGCGCCAGGCCGTCTCCTACTTTGACAGTTCCTCCAATCTCTACCGGTCCGTGGTGGCGAATTTCTTCACCTACAACGCCAACGGCGAGATCATCTACGAGCGCAACGCCACCCGGAACACCGCCTCGAGCCAGATCGTGCGGGCGCAGGGTGACCTCGTCGGCACGCGCAAGTGGCTCGGCGGCAAGCTCGGGACGACCGTGCTGCTCGGCTACGACCTCGGCCGCACCGACAGCGCCGGCACCACCACGACCGGACAGATGGAGCCCATCAACATCAGCAGCCCGGTCTACGGGGTCCCGCTGCGCACCCCGATGCTCAAGACGGTCGACAACGTCTCCAAGGGCGGCAACTACGGCTACTTCGCCAACGCGCAGTTGACCGGCTTCAACGAGCGCGTGGTGGTCACCGGCGGCCTGCGGCGCGACCAGGGCAAGGCCTCCTGGACGCGCAACAACTTCACCGGGGCCTACACCAACGTTCCGACCACGCCCACGGTCGAGAGCCCGATGTACGGGCTCACCGTCAAACCCCTGCCGTGGCTGTCCGCCTATGCGGTTTACAGCGAGGCGGGCGCGGCCAGCCGCCAGGTAGCGATCTTCCCGAACATCCCGCTGACGGATCCCCGGCAGATCCTGCGCACCGTGACCCCGCTCACCACGAACGACGAGTTCGGCCTCAAGGCCAGCCTGCTCAACGGCGCCTTCGGCATCAACCTCGCCCACTACAAGATCGTGCAGGTCGACAACGTGCGGAACAACACCAGCAACGACATCGTCAACGTGCCGGGCGGTTCCCAGAACATCATCGAGAGCGGCAATATGGCCAAGGGCTGGGAGCTCGAGTTCAGCGGCAGCCTGCGGCGCGACCTCGCGCTCGTCGGCGGGTACGCCTACACCGAGACGCAGGCCCCCGGTTTCCGCTCCGACGGCCGCTCCCCGCGCGAGATCCGCGGCATCCCCCGGCACAAGCTGCAGGCTTTCGCCAAGTACGATTTCATTGGGGAACGCGCCAACGGATTCTCCATCCGCGCCGGGATGGTCTACCAGACCTCCGTCTGGGGCATCGCGGAGAACACCTACCGGATCGCCGGCGGCACCCGCTGGGACGCAGGCCTGAACTACCGCCGCAGGAACTGGGACTTCGCCCTCACGTGCGAGAACCTGACCAACATCGTCTTCGTCCAGGCCGCCATTGCCCCGGGCAGCAACACCGTCGACGCCCCGCGGACGGTCTACTTCAGCGCCACCGCGAAATACTAAGGCGGCCGGACCCGCCCCGCGCGCCCCGGCCACCGGGGCGCGCCCGCCTCCCGGGGCCCGGGAATCCGGTTGCGCCGGGCCCCGCCGGGCCCAGCCTCCGCATGTCGGCGAAAATCCCCGCCGGCCCGGCCCCCTCCCGACTCCGCCCATGGCCACCGCTGAACGGCCGACCCGTGATGTGCCCACCCAGCCGCGCCCGCTCCGCGCCGGCGGCCGGGGCTGGGGTGCCGCCCTCGCGCTGGCGCCCGCAATCCTCAGCGCGGCGTCCCCCTCTCGCGGGGCCGCACCGGAGCCGGTGGACTTCAACCGCGACGTCCGCCCCCTTGCTCTCGAACACCTGCCTCCGGTGCCACGGGCCGGACACGAAGGGCAATCCCTCGGGCCTGCGACTCGACCGGCCGGAGTTCGCCCTCGCGCCTCACCAGGGCGAATCAGGCCGCCGGATCACCGCGTGGGTGCCCGGGAAACCCGCGGCGCCCGGCTAGGGCACGACCCCGCCCGCGCGGCCCGGCCCGCGCCGCCGCGCGACGCGCCACGCTTGTTTAGCTTTATTTGTGACTGAAACGCCGCCTTTGTTAACTATTAAGGACCGGACCCCGCCTGAAGACCCAGCCACGCCGCCGCCGGTCGCCCCGCCCGATCGCCCTTGAGCGTGGGCAGCGCCCGTGTTCGCTCCCGCCCTCCCGCCCCTTATGTCCCATCCGGCTCCCTTCCCCTTCCCCGCCAGCCCGCGGCCCGAACCCGGCACGGTGCGCTGGGGCATCCTCGGCTGCGGCGACGTCACCGAGGTCAAGAGCGGCCCGGGGTTCCGGCTCGCGGCCGGCTCCCGCCTCGTCGCGGTGATGCGCCGCAACGGCGCCCTCGCCGCCGACTACGCCCGGCGCCACGGCGTCCCCCGCTGGTACGACCAGGCCGAGGCCCTGATCGCCGACCCCGAGGTGGATGCGGTCTACATCGCCACGCCGCCCGACTCGCACGAGAGCTACGCCCGGCAGGTCGCGGCCGCCGGCAAGCCGGCCTACGTCGAGAAGCCGATGGCCCGCTCCGTCGCGGAATGCGACCGGATGATCGCCGCCTTCGCCGCGCGCGGCCTCCCGCTGTACGTGGCCTACTACCGCCGCGCCCTCCCCCGCTTCCGGCAAGTGAAACGCTGGCTCGACGAGGGCGCGATCGGGCGGATCACCGGCGTGGACTGCCATCTCGCCTCCCCCGCCCACCGTGCCGCGCCCGGCTGGCGCACGGACGTCCGCACCGCCGGCGCGGGGCTGTTCCTCGATCTCGGCTCCCACGCGCTCGACCTGCTGGACTTCCTGCTCGGGCCCCCCACCGACGTGTCCGGCCGGGCGCGCCACGCGGGCGGGCCACAGGAAGCGGAGGACTCGGTCGTGCTGCACTTCACCGCCGGCGGGGTGGATGGCGTGGCCTCGTGGAACTTCGCCACCGACGCCGCGCGCGACATCTGCCGGATCAGCGGCACCGAAGGGTGCGTGGAATACTCGGTGTTCGACGCGGCGCCCGTGCGCCTGACGCGTGGCCGCGAGACGCAGGCGCTGGAGATCCCGCACCCGCCCCACGTGCAGCAGCCGCTGATCCAGACCGTGGTGGACGAGTTGCTCGGCTGGGGCACCTGCCCGAGCACGGCCCAGTCCGCGCGGCGCACCTCCGCCGTGATGGACGCGGCGCTCACCTCCTTCTACGGGGACCGGAGCGGCGACTTCTGGGCGCATCCCGGCGCCTGGCCCGGCCGGCGGCGCTGACCCGCCGTCAGGCGAACGGCCGCGCGCGCTGGCAGAGCTGGAGCGACACGCCCCAGGGGTCGCGCAGCATCACGAGGCAGGTGCCGTCGGGGAACGTGTCCTCCGACTGGAACGTGGCGCCGGCGGCCTCGAGGCGGCGGCGCTCGGCGCGGGCGTCGGGGGCGACCACGGCGACGTGGAAGCTGAGGGCGGGCAGGTCGGCTAGGGGCCAGCGGGGCACCGCCGGGTTCGAGTAGAGCTCGAGCACCACGCGGCCCGTGTCATCCCCGAGGAAGTGGGTAAACGGTGCCTCCTCCTTGCGCCACACGACGCGGAAACCGACGTGTTCCGTCCACCAGCGGGCGTGGGCTAGGACGTCGGGGACATTGAGGGCGAAGTGCTCGAACTTCATCGCGGTGAGGGGGTGTGGTATCGACCGTGGCCGACCCGCGTGGGCAGGCAATCCCGCAGCGCGGGGACGCGAGGACGGGGCTAGGCAACCGTCCTGTTCCCGTGCCCGGCACGTGTGAAACCCACGGGGCAGCGCCGTCCCGCCGCGTAAAATTACGGGCCCCTCCGTCATCCGCCGCGCTTACCTCCGCTCTCCACCTAGCCGCGACAGGCGGCGATCCGTCTCGCCGCCCGCGGGTGCGGGGAGCACCGTGCGCGATGCACCCGACCCTCCGCCACCTGATCGCGCTCCACGGCCTCACGCCCCTGCCGGGCGAGGGCACGCTCTTCGCCCAGACCTACCGCTCGGCGCACGAACTCGCGCCCGGCGTGCCCGCCGGGACGGCGATGATCGGACTCTACTGCGAGGAACCGCCCAGCCGCTCCCTCTTCCACCGCCTCACCCGCGACGAGCTCTGGCACTTTTACGCCGGCGACCCGCTGCGGCTCATCTTGCTCCGCCCCGACGGCTCCTCCGAGGACGTGATTTTGGGCCCCGATCCGCTCCGCGGGCACCACAGCCAGTACCTGATCCCGGCCGGCGTCTGGCAGGCGGGGCACCTCGAGCCGGGGGGGCTGTACGCCCTATATGGCTGCACCCTCGCCCCGGGCTTCACGCCCGACTGCTTCGAGGGCGGCACCCGGGCCGCGCTGACCGCGGCGTACCCGGCGCGGCGGGAGGACATCGAACGCCTCGCGTGCCCGGGCGACAGCGTCCGGATGCCGGACTGAACCCGTCCGGCGGGAGCGCCGCCAGCGGAAGGCGCGGGCGAATTTACGGGAATCCACCCGCGCGACGGGACTCCGCTCAGAAGCGGAGCGCCACCTTTGTGTAGTAGAAGGCGCCGTTAAAGCCGAAGGGAGAAATGCCGTTATACGGAAAGATCCCCGCGTTGTCGCTGCCCTGGAACGCCGAGGACGAACGGATGTTCGTCGTCGGGTAGACGTCGAGCAGGTTATTCGCCCCGACGGACACCGTGAGCCGGCGACCCATCCGGTAGGTCACCTCGAAATCGGTAACCCACTTCGCACCGAAGGTCTGCAGCACTTGGCGCTGCGTGGTCGGCACGGGGGCGCCGGTGGCGCTGATGCTCGGCACCGCGGGCTCGAACGCGACTTGGTAGCCGCCGGCCAGCGCGTCAACGCGCGCCTGCGCCCAGCCGCTGTTGTCGGTGGCGGAGGCGGTAACCTCGCCGTAGCGGACGAGGCGCAGGTGGGTCGACCACGCGGAGGAGGGCTCCCAACGCAGGGCCAGATTGAGGTTCTGCCGGGGCTGGCCCTTCTCCATCCGCGTGCGCTCGGTGACATCGAACAGCGGAATCAGCGTGAGCGCCTGGAGGGCGGCCGGGGTCGCGGAAGCGCGCGTGACCTTGGTGCGGTTGTGGTTCGCCCCGAGGTTGAACGTCATCTTGCCAAGGCCCGCCGGTCGGATGGTGTAGTGCAGGTCGAGGTCGACGCCCTGCGTGCGGGTGTCGACGGCGTTGGTGAAGAACCGACCGCCGATCGCCTGCGGCTGCCCATTGCGGGCGAGGAATTCCCGAATCAGCGTAACGCCGGACGGGTCGATGAAGGTCGAGGAAAGGACGATGCGGTCGTCGATTGAGACCTCGTAGAAGTCGAGGGCGAACGAGAGCCCGCGCGCGGCGTAGGTCGCACCCAGCGAGTAGTTGACGGAGGACTCGGCCTCAAGTGCCTTAGCGCCCATCACGCGGGCGACGGGATCGGCGACGGGAAAGGTCTTGTTGTCGAAGGGCAGGCCGCCGATGAAGTTCGTAGCCGTGGAGGAGAACCATTGCTGGGCGAGGTGGGGGGCGCGGAAGCCAGTGCTCGCCGAGCCGCGGAGGGCGGCAGCGCTGGAGAGCGCGAGACGGCCGGCGGCCTTGAAGGTAGTTTTGGCGCCGAAGTCGGTGAAATCCTCGTGGCGTGCCGCGAGGGTGCCGGTGAAGGACTCGGTCAGCTTGCCCTCGAGTTCGGCGTAAGCGGCCCAGTTGCTCCGCTTCTGCTTGGTGGCGTCGGTCGGGCGGAAGCCGGGGAAAACTTGGGCGCCGGGCGCGGCGAGAGCGCCGGCATTGGGGCCATCGAGCACGCGCGCGCCGCCATCGCGGTAGGAGTCCGGCTCGCCGGCCTCGATCTCGTAGCGGTCGCGACGGAACTCCGCGCCGACGGCGACTTGGAGCGGGGAGCGCAGGCCGGCGTCCACCTTGCCGGAGAAGTCGAGGTTGTTCACCAGTTGCCCGAAGTTGAGTTTGCCGGCGCGGAAGCGGGTCGGGCTGTTGGCGCCAAGGGTGGCATTCGCAGTGTCAGTGATAGTGAACGCGAAGCCGTTCGCGCCCCAGACCGAGCTCGCGTCCCAGTTCCAGGAGCCGGCGCGGCCGCGGACGCCACCGCCGACCGAATTGTCGGTGATGTCGGAGTTGATCTTCGGAAGGAAGCCGTTCGGATAAATTGCGCGCACCGTGCGGTCATCGCCGGGCCGGCGGAAGAAACCGGCCGACTTGCCGTCGCGCCGAGTGGAGCCGCCGAAGAGGTAGCCGGTGACGGTGCTGTCGAGCGGCAACTCGGCGTTGAGGAAGACGCCCTCGTCGCGGGTGTCCGAGTCACCCTGCCAATGATTCACGCGAGGGAAGGAGGACTCGCGCGGGTCGAGCGCGAACGTCGTGGCCGGCGCGGCCGCGGCGCCTGTACCGGAGCCGGCGGTCGGGACGAAGCCCGAGTTAAAGTTGCCGTTAAGCGTGTTGAGCGCGCCGGTGGCAGCGACCCGGCCGAAGTACTGCTGGCGCGTGTCAGGCGCGGAACGGTTCGTGCCACCACGCTCCCGGGAAAAGAGGGAGACGTTCAGGAAACCCTTCTCCGCTAGGGACACGCCATGGGCGAGGGACACCTCGCGGACGATGCCGTCGCCCTGCTTCGTGAAGCCATAGGTCGCGTTGAAGATCGTGCCCGGGGTGCGGTCGAGCACGACGTTCAGGACGCCAGCGATGGCGTCGGAGCCGTACTGCGCGGCGGCGCCGTCGCGGAGAACCTCGATGCGGCCGATCGTGGAACCGGGGATCGCATTGAGGTCGATCGAGACCGAACCGCGGCCGACGAAGCCATTGACGTTGACCAGCGCGCTGGTGTGGCGGCGCTTGCCGTTGACCAGGAGGAGCGTCTGGTCGGGCGCGAGGCCGCGCAGCGTGGCGGGGCGGATGTGGTCGGTGCCGTCTCCGATGGTCGCCCGCGGGAAGTTGAAAGAGGGCACCAGCGCTTGGAGCATCTGGGCCGGTTCGGTGTAGCCGCCCACGTTGAGGTCGAGGTTGCTCAGGACGTCTATCGGCACGAGCGACTCGGTCGCGGTGCGCGGGGCGAAGCGGGTGCCAGTGGCGACCACCGCCTCCATCCGCACCACTTCGGCGCCATCGCGCGCGGGGGCGGCGGGCGTTGCGGCAGGTTGCGCAGCGAAGGCCGGAACGAGGACGGGAAGCAGCGAGGCCGCGGAAAGCGTGACGATGGAACGCGCCGAGGACCCCAGAGTAGTTGATGGGTAAGCCATGGCGGAGTAAAAAGCGCCAAACCTTGGGAGGCAAGTGCTACCGCAACTTGGCGCGAGCCCGCGGCCGGCTGACCCACCCCGCGAACCACACATTTCCTTTGCCATCGGGCCCCCCGACGGCCCGGCTGACGCGATCTCAAACGCACCATGCACCTCCGCCCTCTTCCGGCCCGCGCCGCGCTCGCGGCCCTCGCCCTCGGCACCTCCGCCCCCGCCCAGAACCCGCCGCCCGCCGCCCCGCCGGCGGCCCCCCAGCAGCTCGAGGCCTACGAGGTCACCGGCTCCCGCGTGAAACGGCTCGACTACGAGACGGTCGCGCCGGTCGTCACCTTCTCCGCCGCCGCCATCGAGGACAAGGGCTACGCCACGTTCGGCGAGTTCATGCAGAGCCTCCCCTACAACAACTCGACCGGCGTCTCCGAGTTCACCACCGGCGCCTTCATCACCGGGGCGGCCACCATCAACCCCCGCGGCCTCGGCTCCAACCGCGTGCTCTCCCTGGTCAATGGCCGCCGCGCCGTCCCCTACGCGCTGACCAACAGCGCCAGCGGCACGCCACAGACGGTGTTCAATTTCAACAGTATCCCGTCGTCCGCGATCGAACGCGTCGAGTACCTGAAGGACGGCGCCTCCGCGATCTACGGCTCCGACGCCATCACCGGCGTGTTCAACCTGATCCTGAAGAAGAACTACGAGGGCTCGTCGGTCGACGTCACGCTCTCCAACACCTTGCGGCACGACACCCTGCGGCGCACGGTGAGCGTGTTCACGGGCCTCGCGCGCGACGGCTGGGAGATCACGGGCGGGTTCACGCTGCAGGCCCGGAATTCCAGCTTCATTAAGGACTACGGCGCCACCACCACGGACTACCGGTACCTCGGGCCGAAGGGCATCAACCAGAACAGCACGATCTACCACCCGTCCTACCTGAGCCTGACCGCGGCGCAGGCGACGGCGTCGGGCCTCGGGACCGCCGCGGGCTTCTACATCGTGCCGGGGCCGGACGGCGTGGCCAACCCGACGAAGGCCAGCTTTCGGTACGTCGGCACCTCGACCGCCGCCTTCACCAACGAGAACCGGCAGGACTTCGCCAACGTCACGATGCTCTACCCCTCGAGCGAGAGCGGGGGCGCCTACGCGAGCCTGCAGCGCCAGTTCCAGCCGTGGGTCACCGGCTTCGCCAACGTCCTCTACAGCCGCAGCCTCACGCACTACGAACTGCAGCCCTACGGTTTCACCAACTCGCTCGCCGGCATCACCCTGCCCGCGACCAACCCCTACAACCCCACCGGCCTCTCGCTCACGCCCACCACGACCTCCTTCCCCTACGTCTTCCGCGGGCGCTACCAGCCCAAGCGCGAGGTCGGCAGCACCACGCTTACGACCGTGGCGGGCCTGCGCGGCACCGCCGGGAGGGGCTGGAGCTGGGAGGCCGGCGTCAGCTACGGTCGCAACGAGACCACGCGGGACACCGACCTGATCAAGGCCTCCGACCTGCAGGCGGCCCTCAACGGCACCACGCGCGCCACCGCCTGGAACCCCTTCGGCCCCTCGGAGAACCCGGAGATCGAGCGCTCGCTCTACACTCGCTCGCGGGGGCTCGACGGCAAGATCGACAGCCTGAGCCTCGACGCCTCGGTCTCCGGCACGCTGCGGCGCCTGCCGTGGCGCGGCGGCGGCGAGCCCGGCGTCGCGGCCGGCTACGAGTTCCGCCACGACACCCTGAGCTCGAACCCGGAGCCGAACAACTTCATCGGCTTCACCGCCACCACCCCGTACCGCGGCGGGCGCGACAGCCACTCGGCCTACGCCGAGCTCTCCGCGCCGGTGCAGCGCTGGCTCGACGTGCAACTCGCGCTGCGGCACGAGCGCTACAGCGACTTCGGCGCCACCACCAAGCCCAAGGTCGCCGCCAAGCTCCGCCTGCCCGCCAACCGCCTTGTTGGCACCCTCCTGCGCGGATCCTATTCGGAATCGTTCAAGGCCCCGGATCTCGGGCAGCTCTACGCCCCGCAGTCCAGCGCCGTCACCACCACCGCCTTCCTCGACCCGCTGCGGCCCCTGGACGCCGCGCGCCAGATGCCATCCACGGTCGGCGGCAACCCGGAACTTAAGCCTGAGGAGGGCAAGGTGCAGTACTCCGGCGCCGTCTTCGAGGTGCCGGCGGTGAAGGGCCTGAGCTTCAGCGTGGACTACTTTGACGTGAAGATCCGCAACCAGATCAGCTCGATCGGCGCGTCCTATCTTCTCAGCGCGGAGGGGCGGCGGCTGTTCCCGGACAAGATCACTCGCGAGCCCGCGGGCGCGGACGGCCTGCCCGGCCGGATCACGCGCATCGGCACCATCTCGGGCAACCTCGGCTTCCAGCTCTACCGCGGCCTCGACTACGGGCTGCGCTACGGCCTCCGCAACACCCGCCTCGGCACCTTCACCTTCGACGCGACCGCCAGCCACGTGCTCAAGAAGGGATCCGACGCGGGCACAGGCGGCGGATTCTTCGACAACACCGGTTTGGCCTTCGACGTCGAGTGGCGCTACAACTACAGTTTTAGCTGGAGCCGCCGGGCGTGGAGCGCGCGCGTGGTCGCCGATGTGGTCGGGAAGTACTTCAACGACAACTGGACCGCCGCCGGCTGGGGCGAGAACGTGTTCACAGTCGTGAGCCCGTCCGTCACCTACCGCGGCTTCCGCAAGACCTCCGTGACCGTGGGCGTGACGAACGTCTTCGACTCCCGGCCGCCGGCGATGGGCCACCGGGCGCTCGGCTTCGACGACCGCGTCTACGGTGCTGGCGCGCTGGGTATCTCCGGCCTGATGCGCGTGCGCCGCGAGTTCTGAGCCGGGCGGGATTTTCGGTTCACAACGCGGCGGCGGCGCGCCACGGTACGGGGATGGACCCCGCCCGCCTGCCGCCCCTCCTGTTTCTCGCCCTTCTGGCCCACCTCCGGGGCGCCGCGCCCGCGTCACCGCCCAACATCTTGTTCGCGATCGCCGACGACTGGGGCGCCCACGCGGGCGCGTACGGCACTCCCTGGGTGCGCACGCCGCATTTCGACCGCGTCGCGCGCGAGGGCCTCCTCTTCCGCCACGCCTACACCCCGAACGCCAAGTGCGCGCCGTCGCGCGCCGCGATCCTCACCGGGCGTAACTCGTGGCAGCTGAAGGAGGCGGCAAACCACCTTTGCTTCTTCCCGCCGGAGTTCAAGGGCTGGGGCGAGGCGCTGGCGGAGCACGGCTGGTTCGTCGGCCACACCACCAAGGGCTGGGGCCCTGGCGTGGCCCGCGACGCCGCCGGGAAACCGCGGCAGATGACCGGCCCGGCCTTCAACGCGCGCAAGGCGGCGCCGCCGACCACCGGCATCGGCAACGCCGATTACGCCGCCAACTTCGAGGACTTCCTTGCCGCCGCACCCGCGGGCAAACCCTGGGCCTTCTGGTACGGCGCGATCGAACCCCACCGCGGCTACGAGTTCGGCTCCGGCGTGCGCAAGGGCGGCCGCCGCCTCAATGACGTCGACCGCGTCCCCGCCTTCTGGCCCGATCACGAGACCATCCGCCACGATATGCTCGATTACGCCTATGAGGTGGAGCACTTCGACCGCCACCTCGGCCGGATGCTTGAGACGCTCGCGGCGCGCGGACTGCTCGAGAACACCCTCGTTGTCGTGACGTCCGACCACGGGATGCCGTTCCCGCGCGGCAAGGGCACCGCCTACGCCTTCTCGAACCACATCCCGCTGGCGATCCGCTGGCCGGCGGGCATCGCGGGACGCGGGCGCGTGGTCGACGACCACGTGAGCTTTGTGGACCTCGCGCCAACCTTCCTCGAGGTGGCGGGCCTCTCCCGCGAGCGCGCCGGCATGGCGGAGTTCGCGGGCGTCAGCTTCACCCCGATCTTCCGGAGCGACCGCTCCGGGCAAGTGGTGCCGGGCCGGGACTTCGCCCTCGTCGGGATGGAGCGCCACGACATCGGCCGGCCGAACGACGTCGGCTACCCGATCCGCGGGCTGGTGAAGGCGGGGCTGCTCTACCTTGAAAACTTCGAGCCCTCGCGCTGGCCGGCGGGCAACCCGGAAACCGGCTACCTGAACGTGGACGCGGGCGCGACGAAGACCTTCATTCTCGAGGCGCGCCGGGGCACGGGCCGCGATCCGTTCTGGGACCTCTGTTTCGGCAAGCGCCCGCCGGTCGAGCTCTACGACCTGCGCGCGGACCCGGACTGCGTCCGCAACCTCGCCGCCGACCCGGCGCGCGCCGCGAGCCGCGCTGCGCTGCAAAAGGAGATGCACGAGCGGCTGAAGGCGCAGGGCGACCCGCGGATGTTCGGCCAAGGGGAGGTCTTCGACCGCTACCTGCACTCCAATGCGGCGCACGTCGGCTTTTACGAGCGATTCAGGCGCGGCGAGAAGCTCCAGGCCGGCTGGGTGAGCCCGTCCGATTTCGAGCCCCAGCCGCTGGACTGAGGCGGGACGGAGTCCGCGCTCACTCCATCCCGGACGCGCGCAGGACCGCAGCGTGCACCGCCAGGTCGTGTGCCGCGTCCCACGCGAGGGACCGCTCCCCGCGGATCACCGCCGCAAGGTCCAAGAATTCGCCGTCGTACCGCCCGGCCGCGGCCGACAGTTCCACCTCCTGGAAGCCCCGCCGGTAACCCTCCCGCGCCTCCGCCAGACCCAGCCGCAACTGCGGCGGCTCCAGCGGCCGCAACTCCGCCGTACCCCGCGTGCCCGTGACCGCGAACCAGCGCCGCTCGTTGCCCAAGGGGTCGGTGTGATTGCACCGGATGGTCGCGAGCGCGCGCGGGTACTCGAGGATCGCGAGCTGGTTGTCCGCGAAGGAATCGCCCGGCGACCCCAGCCGGCGGGAATGCCCGCTCACCGCCGTGGGCGGGCCCAGCAGGGAGACAACCTGATCCACGAGGTGGCACCCGAGCTCAAACATCCCGCCGCCGGCGAAGCGCCCGGCGTCCCGCCGCAGGGCCGCGTCGGCCAGCTTGCCGATGCCGCCCGAGATCTCGGCGATGTCCCCAAGCCACCCCTCGCGCACCGCCCGGCGCAGAAAGACAAAGCCCGGGTTGTAGCGGAACATATAGCCGAGCTGCACCGTCAAGCCCCGCGCGCCCGCGGCCGCGAGCAGTTCCCGGAACGCCGGCAGCGAGGGGCCGGCGGGCTTGTCGAGGTGCACGTGCAGGCCCGCCGCGATGCAGCGGCGCGCCGTCGGCACGAGGTCCTCCACCACGGTCTCCACCGCGACCGCGCGCAGGCCCGGGGTCCCGAACAGCGCCTCCTCCGTGAGCCACGGGAGGCCGCGGTACGCCGCTTGGTCCGCAAGCGCCGCGCGTCGCGCCGGATCCGGCTCAACCACGCCGACGACCTCGAAGTGCGCTGGGAGACGCCGGAGCGCGGCGAGCTTGCCCGCCGCGTGCGCGTGGGTGGTGCCGATCTGCCCGATCCGCAGGGGCGCTGCGGCGGGAGCCGCCCGCGCGGTCAGCGCCAGCACGGAGCCCGCGAGAAAGCGTCGGCGGGGAACGGGGCCCACGGGAGGGGAGCGGGCCGCGGCCTCAGGACGCGGTCTTTTTCACCGCCGCCTTCGCCGGGCGCTTCGCGGGGGCGGGCGCCGGCTTGTCGTCAAGATTCCGCTCCAGCGCCGTGGGATCCAGGTCGACCTGCACCCCGCCGGCGGGCACGGGCAGGCCGGCGCTCCAGAGGACGCCGTTGAGCACCAGCGTGCGCTGGCTCGGGTAGGTCCAGCTGCGGTGCAGGTCCGCGCCGGTGAAACCGAACCCGCGGCCGCCGCCGGGCCGCTGATGCGCCCACGCGATGACCTCCACCCGGCCGACGTGACGCTTCGCGTCCGCGGTGGAGCGGGACTTGTCCGGCACCACCCCGCGCAGCAGCGGGGTGACCCCGGCCGGCGCGAAGTGCAGGTTGTAGAGCCAGCCGTCCGCAGGCGCGGCGAACGGCCGCACGCCGCGCGTCACCTCGTGGGCCGGGATGTCATTGAACTCCATATCCCAATGGCCGCGGCTGCCGATGTCGCTGTGGTACACCGCGCCGAGCCATCCCCGGATCGCGGCGCCGTCCGGGCCCGCCGGGAAGTCCATCGCCTGGTGCAGCAGCACGAGGCCGGCGCCGCCGTCGAGCAGCCGCTGCAGGACCGCCCAGCGCCGCGGTTCGGCGAAGGGCTGCTTGCCGCCGCCGTCGCCGAAGTAGACCACGCTGCGGGCGCCCTCGAGGACGCGCTCGTCGCGGGGCCAGCCGCGGGCGAGGACGGGCCAGACGCCGGGCTGGAGCCGGAGCCATTCGAGGAGCAGCGCGCAGCCGGCGAAGTACTCGTGGGCCATCGGCTTGCTGCTGGGGGTGCCGGCGAGGAGCAAGATCTTGGCGAGGCCAGGACGCGGGGCGTCGACCTCGAGCGGCACCCCGGACTGGTCGTGCGGGGAGGCGGCGGCGAGCGGCGCGGCCGCGAGGAGGAGGGCGGGCAGGAGGCGGGGGAGGCGCATCGGGGCGGCTCAGGCGAGGAGGTCGTGGACGACGCGGCCGTGGACGTCGGTGAGGCGGTAATCGCGGCCGTCGTGGCGAAAGGTGAGCTGCTCGTGGTTGAGACCGAGCTGGTGGAGGATGGTGGCGTGTAGGTCGTGCATATGGACCTTGTTCTCGACCGCGAAGTGGCCGAACTCGTCGGTCTCGCCGTAGGCGAAGCCGGACTTGAAGCCGCCGCCGGCGAGGAGGACGGAAAACCCGGTGGGGTTGTGGTCGCGGCCGGTGCCGTTGCGCTCGGCGTAGGGCGTGCGGCCGAACTCGCTGCCCCACCAGACGATCGTGTCCTCAAGAAGCCCACGCGCCTTCAGATCCGCGAGCAGGCCGGCGACGGGCTTGTCGACCCGGACGGCGTGGTCGAGGTGCTTGGGCATATTCGAGTGCTGGTCCCAAGCGGGGTTGTTGGTGTTGTCGGAGTAGTTGACCTGGATGTAGCGGACGCCGGCCTCCGCGAGGCGGCGGGCCATCAGGCACTGGCGCCCGTAGTCGTCGGTGGATTCCTCGCCGATGCCGTAGAGGGCGAGCGTGGCGGGGGATTCTCGGGAGAGGTCGAGGGTGTCGGGCGCGTGGCTCTGCAGGCGCCAGGCCAGCTCGTAGGAATGGGCGAGGGCCTCAAGCTCGCGGTCGCCGGGGCGGGCGCGGAGCTGGTCGCCGTTGAGGCCGCGGATGAGCTCGAATTGGCGGAGCTGCGCCTCCGGCGAGAGGTCCGGGTGGCGCACGTGTCGGAAGGCGGCCTCGGCGGCTTTCTGGCCGCTGCGCCCAAGGGCGGTGCCCTGGAACACGGCGGGGAGGAAACCGCTGCCGTAGTTGCGCGGGCCGCCGTTTGCGAGGGTTGGGCTGAGGGAGACGAAGGCGGGGAGGTTCTCACTCTCGGCGCCGAGGCCGTAGGTGACCCACGAGCCCATCGAGGGCCGGAGCTGGTTGGTGGCGCCGGTGTGGAGGAAGAGCGTGGCGGGGCCGTGGGCGACGCCCTCGGTGTGCATCGAGCGGACCACGCAGTAGTCGTCCGCGTGGCGGGCGAGGTGCGGAAAGAGTTCCGAGACCCAGCGGCCGCTCTGGCCGCGCTGGCGGAACTCCCAGAGCGGCTTCATCACCCGCCCGGTGGCACCGGCGCCGGTCTTGGCGATCGCGCGCTGGTCGAGGAACTCGAGCATCCGCCCGTCGTTGGCGTAGAGGGCGGGCTTGTAGTCGAAGCTATCAAGGTGGCTGACGCCACCGCCCATAAACAGGAAGATAACCCGCTTGGCGCGCGGGCGGTGGTGGCCGGGGCGCGGGGCGAGGGGGTTGGCGGGGCGGCCCGCGGTCTGGGCCGCGAGGCCGGCGAGGGCGAGGAAACCGAAGCCGCAGGCGAACCGGCTGAGGGCCTGCCGGCGGGAGAGGGGGAAGGAAGGGTTCATCGGCGGGTCATTCGAGGTAACGGAAATCCGCGCTGGCGAAGAGCGCCTGCACCAGCTGCGCCCATGCCGCGGCCGCCGGCTCGCCCGGGGGCACGCTGGCGAGGAAACCGCGGGCCAGCGCCGCCTCGCCCGCCCGCGGGGGGCGGCCGAGGATGATGCGGCAGGCGCGGGCGAAACGCGCGTCGTCGTCCGCCGCGGGCGTCTCACGCGCGAGGCGTTTGGCCGCGTGCCGCGCCTGCTCGAGCACGAACGGGTGGTTCAGCAGGAACAGCGCCTGCGGGGCCACCGTGGTCGCGTGCCGGCGGGCGAGCGGCGCGTTGATGTCGGCGAAGTCGAAGGCCTCAAAGAGGTCCAGGCGGCGGTTGCGGAAGGCGGGCGTGTAGACGCTCCGCCGCAGGTCCGCGAAGACAAACCCGTACTCGCTCGCCGGCGGCGACGCGCCAAGGTTCGGCCCACCCACCGCGGCGTCGAGCCGGCCCGCCGCCAGCAGCAGCGCGTCGCGGACCTCCTCCGCCTCCAGGCGCCGCCGCCGCGCGTGCGACAGGAGCCGGTTCGCGGGATCGCGCTCCGCCGCGCCCGGCGGCGGCGCGGACGACAACTGGTAGACGCGCGAGAGCACGATCTCCCGCACGAGGGCCTTCACGGACCAGCCGTCCGCCGTGAACCGCAGCGCGAGGTGGTCGAGCAGTTCGGGGTGCGTCGGCGCCTCCCCGGTGGTGCCGAAGTTATCCACCGTCCGGACCAAGCCCTCGCCGAGCAGCCAGGCCCAAACGCGGTTGACGGTCACGCGGGCGGTCAACGGGTGGCCTGGGTCCGCGATCCAGTCGGCCAGCTCGCGGCGCCCACTCTCGTCGGGCCGGAAGCCCGGGGCCTCGCCGCGGTGGGCGACGGCGAGGAAGCCGCGCGGCACCTTGGGCCCGAGGTTGCGCGCGATCCCGCGCACCCGTATCTCCGTGTCGCCGATCTCCCCGGCCGCCTCGCGCACGCTCATCGCCAGCGGCCGCCGCGGGCCGGACGCGGCGAGCTGCTTCAGCTCCGCCTCGACTCGGCGCAGCTCAGCGGCCCGCTCCCCGGCGGCGGGGTCCGCGCGGTCCGGCGGGACGGCGGTCCCCTCCCCGCGCACGTCAAGCGGCAGCAGCTGCAGGGCATCCACGGTCACATGGCCGTCCGTGCCCTCGTTGGAGATCAGCACGTAGCCCTGGCCGTCCTTCTCGAAGCGAAACTGCCCCAGCGACAGCAGGCGCTCGCCGCCGGGCGGGGCCGTGCGCTGGTTGACGGTGACCGTAGCCTCGCCGTCCGCGTGGAGGATCGTGACGGGCACGTTAGAGGCGCGGTTAGCCGCGACGGTATAGGCGAGCCGCACCTCGTAGCGCCCGGACTGCGGCAACGCGGGCGTGAAGGAGACGGTCTTGGCGCCCTTGCCCTCGTTCTCGTCGGTGAGGTAGCCCTCGCCGACGTAGCCCGGGGTGGTGCGCGAGGCCTTCCAGGCGCCGACGACGCGGGCCTGGCCCTCGTCGAGGACGAGGCCGGGCAGCTCGGCGGCGGCGACGTTGCGGGGACCCTTCCCGGCGGGGGCGCGGGCGGCGGCGCGGAGCCGGGCGGCCTGCTTCTCGAGGGCGGCGAGCTTGGCCTCGTGTGCCGCGACGGCGTGTTCCTCGTCGGGCGGGAGCGGGAGCGCCGCGTCGACCCAGCGGGCCACGTTGTCGGTGTAGTTGTGCAGCGTGTGCGTCCCGCGGAGGATGCCGGCGAGGCCGTAGTAATCGCGGAGCGTGACCGGGTCGAACTTGTGGTCGTGGCAGCGGGCGCAGCTGAGCGTCATCCCGAGGAAGGCCTTGCCGAGGGTGTCGAGCTGCTCGTCGATGATGTCCATCCGCAGCTGGTCCTTGTTCTGTTCCTCGTAATTGGTGGGGCCGAGGGTGAGGAAGGCGGTGGCGGTGAGGCGGCGGGCGCGCTCGGCGGAATCGGCCGAAGGGAGGAGGTCGCCGGCGAGCTGCTCGCGGATGAAAGCGTCGAAGGGCAGGTCGCGGTTGACCGCGTCGATCACGTAGTCGCGGTAGCGCCAGGCGTCCTTGAACAGGAGGGTGCGGCCGCCGCCGCTGGACTCGGCGAAGCGGGCGACGTCGAGCCAGCGCCGGCCCCAGCGTTCGCCGAATTGCGGGGAGGCGAGCATCGCGTCGACCTGGCGGGCGAAGGCGGCCGGGCCGGGGTCGCGGAGGAAGGCGGCGGTCTGCTCCGGAGTGGGCGGGAGCCCGAGGAGGTCGAAGGAGGCGCGGCGGAGGAGGGCGGCGGAGTCGGCGTCGGGCGCGGGAGCGAGGTTCTTTTCGGGCCAGCGGGCGGCGATGAACCGGTCGATCGCGGTGCGGGCCCAGCCGGCGGGGTCGGGAGCCGGCACGGCGGCGGGAGCCGGCGGGACGAAGCTCCAGAAGCGGCGGCCCTCCTCGATCGTCATCGCGCGGCGGGCCGGGGCGGCGCCGGGGACGGGCGCGGGCTCGTCGGGGGCGGGGGCGCCGCGGCGGACCCATTCCTCGAGCAGGGCGACCTCCTCGCGGGAGAGCGCGGAGCGGGGCGGCATCGCCTCGAACTCGAGCTTGGTGTAACGGATCGCCTTGATCAGCGGGCTCTCGTCGGGGCGGCCCGGGAGTACGGCGGGGCCGGAGTCGCCACCGACCAGCCAGCCGGCGGGGTGGTCGAGGCGGAGGCCGGCCTTGATCTTGTGTTCCGCGGCGTGGCACTCGAGGCACCGGGCGGCCAGCAGCGGCCGGATGCTCTTCTCGAAGAATTCGATGCCAGCCGGGTCCGCGGCGGCGGCCGGCGCGGCGAAAGCAAGGCCCGCGCAGGCGCGCGCAAGGCGATGAAGGGTACCGGACAGGGGTGACACGGGAGGCGGGGTGGCCGCGGCGGGGAGCCGCGGCGCCGGGAGCAAGCGTCAACCCCGCGCCGGAGGCAAGCAGGCAGATGGTCTCCCCCGGACGCCTCAGCCGGGACGATTCAATTGGAGGCGGAGCAGCGGGGTGAGATGGCGAGCGCATTTCAGCGGCGAAGGACCGAGGAATACCCGGAGGGTATTGCGACGGGAGAGAGCCACTGAAAGGTGCCGGCAGGTCACCTCGGGGCGACCCGATCAACTGAATCGTCCGGGCTCAGGGCTGCGCCTGCTTCTTCGGCGGCGGGTTGCGGCCCTGCGCGCTGACGACCTTCGGCTTGTCGATCTTCCGCGCCCCCGCCGGCAGCGCCGCCGCGTCGAACGCCGCCGCCGGGACGGGCGGCAATTCCCTCAGCAGCACCTGTTTCACGTAGGTGCGGTGCGGCACGCCGGCGTGAAGCTGGATCGCGATCAGCCCCTCGAGCGCCCGGTACTGGGCGTCGTGGTCAATGAACACCGAGGTCGTGCGGCCGTTGACGCGGTGCTCGAGCCGGTTGCCCCGGGCGATGACGGTGAACTCATTCCATTGCGCCAGATCGGCCGTGACCCGCGGGCGCTCGCCCACCTGCCAGCGCTGGCCGGTGGGATCCATCACGACGTCGACCCCGTTGTAACCGAAGATGCCGCGCCCGCGCTCCTCGTAGGTCATCGCGGTGTGAACGTCCACCGGGTGCACGTCGCACTGGTAACCCTGGATCGTCCACGGCGTGACCTCCGGCAGGCGGCGGCTGCGGTACTGGATGCCCGAGTTGTTGTCGCCGACGACCTTCACCGTGGCCCGCAGCTCGAAGTCACGGACCGTTCCCTTCCAGATCAGGAACGAGTTGGTCCGCGGTTTGCCCGGCTCGCTCGTGCCGACGATCACGCCGTCCTCCACCCGCCACAGCCCGGGCTCCCCGTCCCAGCCGGTGAGGTCGCGGCCGTTGAAGAGCGGCGTGAAGCCCTCCGCGGCGAACGCGGGGGCGCAGAGGAGGACAAGGAGGGTGAGTCGGAGGGGGAGCATTCCCGGAGCGTGGGCCGCGCCGGGGCAGGAGGCCAGCCGTTCCGGTGGCGCGCGGCGTCCTCCGCCTACCGGATTGCCCTCCGCCCGCCCACCGTCCTACCTCCCGGGACTCGTTTTCCCCCGCACCGCACCCCCGCATGATGGACCTCCCCGCCCTCCTCCCGCGCCTCGCCCGTGCCCTCTTCGTTGTCACCTTGCTGGGCGGACCGATCGCCGCGGCCACGCCCACGGCACTAGGCGCCACCGGCTCCGTGGCCGGCCGCGTGCTCAACGTCGGCACCGGGCAGTACCTGACCAACGCCCGCGTCTCCGTCCGCGGCGCCAGCGCGACCGCGTTCACCGACAAGGACGGCAGTTACCGCCTGGCCGGGTTGCCGGCCGGGACCGTGACGCTGGAGGTCTTCTTCACCGGCCTCGACCCCGCCACCGCGCAGGTGCTCGTGCCCGCGGGCGGCGCCGCGCAGCAAGACTTCAACCTTAGCTCGGTCGCCCGCTACGGTCAGCAGGGCGACGCCACCGTGCGCCTCGACGCGTTCGTGGTCGCCCAGCAGCGCGAGACCGACGCCCAAGCGATCGCCACCAACGAGCAGCGCTTCGCCCCCAACATCAAGAACGTCCTCTCCACCGACGCGCTCGGCGACGTCCTCGGCGGCTCCGTCGGCGAATTCATGAAGTTCCTCCCCGGCGTGACCGCGCGGCCGCGAGGCCGAGCGCGAAGAACCGGACCGCCGGTTAGAGGAGGTTGACGAGCAGCGCGTCGCTCACGGGGCGTGCGGCGCGTCCAGCCCAGCGCGGAGTTTCCGGCCGCGGGCCCGCACCTCGGCGGCGAGCCGCGTCTGGAAGGCCTGCATCCGGTCAGCGAGCTCCGGCGCCCCCGCGCCGAGGATGCGCAGCGCGAGCAGCCCCGCGTTGCGCCCGCCGCCGATCGCCACCGTCGCCACCGGGATGCCGCCCGGCATCTGGACGATCGAGAGCAGCGAATCGAGCCCCTGCAGCGCCTTCGACTCGACGGGCACGCCGATGACCGGCAGCGGCGTCAGGCTCGCGACCATCCCCGGCAGATGGGCCGCCCCGCCCGCGCCGGCGATGATCACGCGCAGCCCCCTGCGGCGCGCCCCTCGCGCGTAGCGCACCATATCGAGCGGCGTGCGGTGGGCCGAGACGACGCGCACGTCGCAGGCGACCCCGAACTCGGCGCAGACGTCGGCGGCCGGGCGGAGCGTGGGCCAGTCGGAATCGCTGCCCATGATGATGGCGATGGGCGGAGGGGTGGTCTTCATGGGGAGGCGGAAAAACGCAGATGGGCGGCGCACGCGCGGGCGGCCGCCTCGGCCTCTGGCAGCGTCGCCGCGGTGGCGGTGACGTGCCCGAGCTTCCGGCCCGCCGCGCTGCCGTCCTTGCCGTAAAGATGCACGTGCGCGCCCGGCACCGCGAGAGCCGCCTCAAGCCCTGCCGGCTGCCCGGGCCCGGGCCCCTCGCCGATCAGATTCACCATCACCGCGGGCGCCCGCAGGCGCGGGGAACCCAGCGGCCAGCCCAGCACCGCGCGCACGTGGTTCTCGAACTGGGAGCACTCGCAGCCCTCGATCGTGTAGTGGCCCGAGTTGTGCACGCGCGGCGCCAGCTCGTTCACCAGAATCGAACCGTCCGCGAGGAGAAAGAGCTCGACGCCGAAGCTGCCCACCGCGCCGACCGCGGCGACCGCGCGGCCCGCGATCGTGGCCGCCGCCGCCAGCACCGTGGGATCCCCAATCGCCGGCGCGCGCACCACGTGGCAAATGTGGTCGCGCTGCACCGTGTCGACCACCGGGTAGACCGCCTCCCGACCGTCCTCCGCCCGCGTGATGATCACAGCCAGCTCCCGCTCAAAGGGGCACCAGGCCTCCGCGAACAACGGGTTGCCGCGGTCGCCGCCCAGCCGGCGCCACGCGGCGTCGAGCTCGCCCGCCGCGCGGACGGTGACGTTGCCCTTGCCGTCGTAGCCGTTGCGCCGCGCTTTGAGCAGGAAGGGGTAACCGAACTCCGCCGCCGCGGCCGCCAGCGCCGCCGGGTACGGCGTGTCGCGCAGGCGCGGGACCGGCAGGCCGGCCTCCGCGAGCGTGCGCTTCTGCACCAGCTTGTCCTGCACCAGCGCGAGTGAGCGGGAGGACGGTAGCACCCGGTGCCCCGCGCGCTCCAGCTCGGCGAGCAGCCCGGCGTCCACGAACTCGTTCTCCAGCGTGAGGACGTCGACCCGGGACGCCAGGTCGAGCAGGGGCGGCAGCGTGTTCCAGTCACCTACCCGGGCCGCGGTGGCGACGGGGGCCGCGGGGCAGGCGGCGGCGCGCTCGAGGGTGATCACCGGGCAGCCGAGGGGGTGCGCCGCGAGCGCGAGCATCCGGGCGAGCTGGCCGCCGCCGATGATGCCGAGGCGCGGCCCGGAGGCCGGGGATTCGCTGCGGGAAGGATCTACTGCGGAAACCACGATTAGGGCGCGACGCAAGGGATTCCCCCGTCAGTGGCAAGCGGATCCGCCGCCGTCACCTGCCCTGCGCCGCGACCTGCCGCCTTAAGCTCCGCGCGCGGCGTGCAGGGGTGCGCGAACGTCAATCCGCCGCGCCGCACCGGCCAGCCGGCGGGTAACTCCAGGTTTAACTGCCTCTCCGCAGCTGGAGCTGAGCCTTCATCCGGAAGCGGCCCCGCGGCTCCGTGCGCGGCAAGTCCTGAGTCAGGCGGGTTGCGGCCGCGCGCCGGCCGCGTTGATTTGACCTTGATGTACCGCCTGCACCCGCTCCTTGCCGCCGTGCTCCTGCTCGCCGCCGGCTGCACGCCGTCCCCTGATCCTGCGGGCTGGCGCCCGCTGTTCGACGGCCGCTCCCTCGCGGGCTGGGCGCCCTCGGGCTTCGACGCCGAGGGACCAGTGCGGCTGGAGCCGGACTTCCGCGGCGGCGGGCCGGCGATCCTCCTCCACCGCGGCACCACCGCCACGGGCATCACTTGGACGCGCGGCGCGGAACTACCGCGCCAGAACTACGAGGTCGAGCTGGAGGCAATGCGCGTCGAGGGCGGGGACTTTTTCTGCGGGCTCACCTTCCCCGTCGGCCGCGAGGCATGCACGCTCGTGGTGGGCGGCTGGGGCGGGACCGTGGTCGGGATCTCGCGGGTCAACCGCGTGGACGCTGCCGAGAACGAGACCGCGCGGGAGATGGAGTTCGCCGACGGCCGCTGGTACCGGATCCGGCTGCAGGTCACCCCGGAGCGGTTGCGGGCGTGGATTGACGGCGCGCCGGTGGTCGATTTGGCGCTGGCGGGCAAGGCGCTGAGCCTGCGCCCGGGCCCGACGCAGCGCTCGCTGCCTCTTGGCGTGGCGACCTATATGACAACCGGCGCGCTCCGCGGCCTCCGGCTGCGCCCGCTGCTGGAGAGACCGGTGGACCTCCGGCCTTGAAGTCATCCCGGCCCCGGGTCCTACTGCGACGGGCCCCGGGACAGAACCGTCCGCGGGTCCGCGCGCGTCCCCGTAGCTCAACTGGATAGAGCAGCGGTTTCCTAAACCGCCTATCCCGGTTCAAGTCCGGGCGGGGGCACCAGCGCCGGTCACAGGCGCTTCACCGCGTATCTCATCGCCTCCGCGATGCGGTCGAACTGCTCGTCCGAGTGCATCGCCGAGACGGCCGTTCGGATCAGGTCCTTGCCCGCCGGCACCGCGGGCGCAATCGACATCACCGTGAACACGCCCTTCTCAAGCAGCGCCTTCCAAAAAAGGTACACGCGCTCCTTCGAGCCCAGCACGATCGGCACCGCCGGGGTCTCGCTCTCCCACGTGTCCAATCCAAGCGACTTGAGCATCGCCCGGTACTTCCGGGTATTCGCCCACAGCCGCTCCAGGTGCTGCGGCTCCTGCTGCATCAGCTCGAGCGACGCCTCAGCGCAGGCGGCCTGCCCTGGACTGATCGCCGCCGAGAAGATCGTCTGCTTGGAGTTGGTCCGCAGGTAATCGATCACGTCCCGCGACGAGGCGATGAACCCGCCGGTGCTCGCGAGGGACTTCGACAGGCTGCCGCAGACGAGATCGACCTTATCCGTGAGCCCAAAATGGTCCGCCGTGCCCCGCCCCTGCCGGCCCAGCACACCGAAGCCGTGCGCGTCGTCCAGCACCGTGAAACACCCGTGATCCTCCGCGATCTCGGTCAGTTCCGGCAGGCGCGCGACGTGGCCTTCCATCGAGTAGACGCCCTCGATGACCAGCATCTTCGCGGCGTCCGCGTTCACCGCGCCGAGCACGTCCCGCAAGTCCGCCGGGCTGTTGTGGGAGAACCGCTCCACCGTCGCCATTGAGAGGCGAATCCCGTCCCAAAGGCAGGAATGGATGTTCTTGTCCGCCAAAATTACATCCCCCTTCTGGGCGAAGGCGGCGACGCTCGCCAGGCATGACAGGTAGCCGGCGGAATGGATGTGGCAGGCCTCGCGGCCGAGAAAAGCGGCCAGGCGCTCCTCCAGCTCAACATGGTAGGCGCGCGAGCCATTGGAGGTGCGCGCCCCCGTCGTGCTGGTGCCCCAGCGGAGCATCGCGGCCCGGCCCGCCTCAATCACCTTGGGGTGGAAGGTTAGCCCGAGATAGTCGTTGCTCGACAGCATTATCATATCGCGCCCGTCGAGGCGGACATTAGTGCCGGTCTGCGCCTCCATCGCGTGGTAGTAGGGCGCGTACTTCAGGCGCATCTTGGTGGCGTAGTCGTCGCGGCAGCGCGCGAGCATTGCCTTCCGGGACTTGCTGAAGAACGACAAGGGCATAGTCACCGGGAGGGAAAGAGCCAACCGGGGCTAAGGCAAACGGAAAGGCGGCCGGTCCCGGCGCCGGCGCGCGAGGCCCCCGTGCCACGCGACCAGATCCGCTGCGTGTTCGGCCCAGCGCCGGATCGGCCGCGCGCGGGCAGCCGCTGCCAGCGCCGTCAACGCGGAGGAATCTGTCAGCAACCGCCTTAACCCCGCCGCCAGCGCCTCCGGACCCGGGTCGTCGAGGGCGAGGCATCCCCCGCCGCGGGCCGTCTCCCCCAGCGCGCCCCGGGCCGCGCACACGCAGGGCTTGCCGTGGGCGAGGCTCTCCAGCACCGGCAAGCCGAAGCCCTCCACGCGCGACGGGTAGACGGTGAACGCGCAGGCCGCGTAGGCCGCCGCCACCACCGCGTCGCCCGCGCCGGGCTCGTGGATGAGCGGGAAGCCAGCCGCCTGCAATTCGCCCACCCGGCGCGCGGCCGCGGCCCCAGTCGCGGGCTCGACGATGCCGATCAACCGCAAGCGGAACGCCACGCCCTCCCGCCACAGGCGCTCCGCGGCCTCCAGCAACGCGAAATGATTCTTGCGCCCTTCAAGGCTGCCCACGCACAGCACCTCAAGCGGGCCCTCGCGCGGAGCCGCGGCGGGCGCCGCCGCCGGCACTTCCACCCCGAGGGGAATCGCCGCCACCGGGGGATGGTCGCGGATCCCCTGCCATTCCCAGAACGCACACAACGCGTCGCGCGAAGCCTCCGAGACCGCGGCCACGCCATCGAACGAGAGCAACTCGAGGAGGTAGGCCGGGAAACGCGCCACCGTGCCGGCCGGGCTGAAGTCCGGCCGCTGCAACGCGATCGCGTCATGGAACACCGCCACGGCTGGGCCGTCGGCAGCCGCGAGCAACCCGGGCAGCGCCGCCGCCACCGCGGGTGAAAACACCTCCGGCACCAGTAGGCCAGAGTTGGGGCGCAGCCGGTCCCGTGTCGGCGGGCGTCCCCCGCGCCACGCCGCCGCGAGCCAGCCCCGCGCGCGGGCGGACCACGGCCAGCGCGCCCCGCGGCGCCCGGCGGATCCGGGGGCGGTCAGATTGGCCTCCTCCCACGCCGCGAGCGGCCGCCAAGCGCGCGCATATGGGTCGCGGGTCACGGGCCGCGCCCCGGCGCCGAGTTCACGCCAGAGGGCGCGGCTCACGCGCTGGATGCCCGTGCGCGCCCGCGTGTGGCAGGTGTGGCTGAGATCGAGCAGGAGCGGGGCGGGCACGGCGGGGAAGTCACGGGCCGGCCGCTGACGCCGTCAAGAGCCCGAGCTCCCAGAGCCCCACCGGGCCCCGGCGGGCGACCTCGCGCCAAGGTCCCGGGCAGCGGCGGAAGGCCTCGGGCCTTTCCGACTCGAACAAGAGGGCTCGGACCGGGCGGCCGGCCGCGGCGGCGAGCCGGGCGTAGCGGGAAAAATCCGCCGGCGAAAGCTGGTCCCAGCGCAGGACCGGATGCCCGGTGTGGAAAAGCAGGTTGCCGCTGAACGCCTGGCAAACGACCAGCGCGCCGGCCGGGAAGAGCTCCCGCGCCGCGGCAGCGCCTGTCGCGTAGGCGAGTTCCTGCGCCCGGACCTGCAGCGGCTCGAGCCGCCGGTGCCAGTAGCCGGCCGCGCTCAGGCCCCAGAGCAGCAGGATGAGGGCCACTATGGGCCGGAAGCCTCCGGGCCAGCGCCGGCCCGGACCCCGCGCGAGCGCCTCGACGCCGAGCAGCCCGGCCAGCACCAGCAGCGGCAGCGCGGGCAAAATGAAGCGTAGGCACCACCAGACCTCGTGCGAGACCTCGTAGAAGAGGTAACAGCCGATCAGCGTGGCCGAACCAAGCAAGAGGGCCGAAACCCTCCGCCCCCGGGTGGCGGGATGCGCGAGGGCGACGAGCGGCAGCACGAGCAGGACGGGGGGCAGCAGCCGCGCGAGCCACGCGCCGAAGTGCCGCGCCGTGGGCGCGCCGTACTGCCAGCCGAAGGCCGCGAAGATATCCCCGTAGCCCGAGACGAGCGCATGCCCGTAGAGCGCGTGCTGGTAACCCGCGAGCCACGCCGCGCCCGGGAGCCCGCCAGCGGCAAACAGGAGCAGGCGCCGCCAATCCAGCCCGATCAGAAGGGTTACCGCGGGCCCGAGGAGGAGGTTGGTCGGTCGCACCAGCACCGCCACCGCGAAGGCCGCCCCGGCCGCCAGCGCCCAGTCTCGGTGGACCCGCGCGCGCAACGCGGCCCACGCGGCGGCGAGCACCCAAGTCGTGGCCACGGTGTCGCTGAGCGGTTGCAGCGCGGTGAACACAAACACGGGGTTCACCGCGAGGAGCGCCGCGCCGGTCGCGGCCAAGGCCGGGGTCAACCCGAGCTCGCGGCCGAGCAAGTAAGTCAAAGCCACGGCGCCCAGCGCCGCAGCCACCAGCACGAGCATCGGGCCCGCGGTCCAGCCGAACAACCGCGAAGCCGCCGCGAACTGCAGCGGCAGGCCCGAGGGATAGGTGGGCACCAGGTCCCCGGGGTGCCCGCCCCGCGGGAAGAATCCGACCGGCGTGAAATGGATCGGCGGAACCGCGCCGGGTCCCCCGAACTCGGCCGGCACCTGCAGCGGCGTGAAGCCCTCCCCGGCGGCCAGCAGCCGTGCGCTGTTGAGGTAGCCGGAGGAATCCGCCCCTGCCGCCACCACTACGACCTGCGTCCCCAGCCAGACGCCGTAGGCCGCGAGCAGGGCGAGCAGCGCGACCGCGAACCACCACGCGCGGCGGGACGGGGGGGGCTTCGGATTTGACATGCGGCGCGCGGGTTTTGTGATCCCCCGCACTTTCGTGAGCAACCTGGAAGACACGCGCCTGCCGGGACCGCGTCGTTCCGCCCGCCGGCGACCCGGAGGCGGCTCGAAGTGACCCCCCCGGCAAGGGCTCCCGGAAGCTGGTTCGCCCGCTCCCTCCGCTTCCGGCCGAGGGTGCTCGTCCTCGCGGGCATCGCCCTGTTGCTATTCGCCGTCGCCCGCTTTCACCAGCCAGGCACCGGTTTCTCCAGCCTGCTGTCCATCGGGGATATCCTCAACGATTCGAAGGTGGCGGCCCTGCGGCAGGTGCCGCACCACGTGTACGAGGGTTCCGCCGGCTACGACGGGGCCTACTACGTGCAACTGGCGCTGCACCCGGCGCTCGACAACCCGGAGCTGACCAAGGCGATCGACAACCTTCCCTACCGCGCGCGTCGCATCCTGCTGAGCTGGGTAGCGTGGGCCGCGGGCCTCGGGCGTCCGGCGTGGATCGTGCAGGCCTACGCGCTGCTCAACGTCGCCAGCTGGCTGGTGCTCGCGGCGCTACTCTGGCGCTGGCTCGCGCCCCCCACCTTCACCGGCGTCCTCCGCTGGGCGGGCGTGATGTTCTCCCACGGCCTCTCGATGAGCGTCAGCCATGCCCTCGTGGACGGCCCCGCGCTCCTGCTGGCGGCGCTCGGGGTCCGCGCCCTCGCCGTAGGCCGCCCCGTCCTCGGCGGCACGGCGCTCGCGCTAAGCGGCCTCGCCAAGGAGACCGGCCTGCTCGCGGCCACCGGCCTGACGTTCTCGCCGCGGACGCCGCGCACCTGGCTGCCCGCGGCCGGGAGGGCGTTGCTCGTGCTGCTGCCGCTGCTGCTCTGGATGGCGTACGTGCGGCTGCGGTTCGGACCGGCCGAGGATCCGGGGCTGGGCAACTTTACCCTGCCGCTCGCCGGCCTCGCCGAGAAGCTCGGCACCATCGCGGGCGACCTCCGCGGACCCGAGCCCGCGTTGCTCGCATGGACCACCCTCGCCGCCGTGCTCGGACTCGTCGTGCAGGCAGGCTTCTTCCTCCTGCGCTGGCGCCCAGAGGACCGCTGGTGGCGGGTCGGGGCGACGTTCGCTGGCCTGCTGCTGGTCCTGTCGACGCCGGTCTGGGAAGGTTACCCGGGGGCCGCCACGCGGGTGCTGCTGCCGATGACCCTCGCCTTCAACCTGCTTGTGCCCGTCGGCTGGCGCTGGCTCCCGGTGCTGATCGCCGGCAACCTCGGCGTCCTCGCGGCGGCGCAGGAGTTCCGGCCCCCGATCGAGTTCCACACCTTGCGCGCCGATCCCGTCCTGGAAGGCTCCGTGCACGCGCGCCCGGGCTCCGGCTGGCACGGCCCGGAGACGCTCGACGGTCATCGCTGGCGCTGGACCGTCGGGCGCGCCGAACTCCGTGTGCGCAACGACTCCGCCGGGGAAATCCGGCTCTCGTTTCGCGCCCAGGCGCACCCGGTCGAGGGGGAGCGCGCCCTGCGCGTCACGCTCGGGGAGCGGCTGCTGTGGGGCGGGCGGCTCGCGGTCCGCGGCGCGACCGAGGTGCGGTTCGGCACCGCGCTGCCGCCGGGGGAGAGCGTCCTCGTCTTCAGCACCGATCAACCGGCCCAGCGCAAGGGCACGGATCCCCGCGAGCTCGCCTTCCGGCTCTCGGGCGTCGAGCTGGTGGCAGTGCCCTGAGCTGGCGGCCGCGCCTTCAGGGCAGCTTTTACAGCTCGACCCCGAACTTGCCAGCGGCCTCCCCGGCCCCACGGACCGCGGCGGTGTAATGCCGGCCCGAGGCCACGGTGAGCACAAGGGCGGCGTCGCGGCTCCCCAAGGCCGGCGCGCCCGCGGCGGCCGTACACAATCCTGAAGCGGGCGGCCCGGGGGAACGGCACTGATGGGAGGAGTGGCCCGCGGGAAATTAGCCCGCCCGGGGGATTGACTCGCTCCCGCGGGCTCCGGTACCCCATTTCCCCTTCCGGCCGCTTCCGGTCCTCGCCTGCCCCCACCCACTCCCGATGAACGATTCCTCATCCTCGACCGATCCGAAGACGCTGCGGCGCGTGATCTGGGCGTCCTCCCTGGGGACGCTCTTCGAATGGTACGACTTCTATCTGTACGGAGCTCTCGCGATCTTCTTCAGCAGCAAGTTCTTTCCCCCGGGCAACGAGACGGCACAATTGCTGGCCAGCCTCGCGACCTTCGGCGCCGGCTTCGGCGTCCGTCCTCTCGGGGCGCTGGTGTTCGGCCACCTCGGGGACCTCATCGGGCGCAAGTATACCTTCCTCGTCACAATGGCGACGATGGGTGTCGCCACGACCCTGGTGGGCTTCCTGCCGACCTACGAGCAATGGGGCCTGTGGGCGACCACCATCCTCGTTTTGCTACGACTCCTGCAGGGCCTCGCGCTGGGCGGCGAGTACGGCGGGGCCGCGACCTACGTCGCTGAGCACGTGCCGGATAACCGCCGCGGCTACTACACCAGCTATATCCAGACGACCGCCACTCTGGGGTTCTTCCTCAGTATGGGCGTGATCGGCGCGACGCGGCTGATCGTCGGCGAGGAGGCTTTCAAGGCCTACGGCTGGCGCATCCCGTTCCTGATGTCGTTCATCCTCCTCGGGCTGAGCCTCTACATTCGGATGAAGATGCAGGAGAGCCCGCTGTTCGCGAAGCTCAAGAGCACGGGCCACGTGGCCAAGAACCCGCTCAAGGAGAGCTTCAGTAACCCGGTGAACCTCCGCTACGTGCTGCTGGCGCTCTTCGGGGCGACGGCGGGGCAGGGCGTCATCTGGTACACCGGCCAGTTCTACGCGCTGACGTTTCTGCAGACCACGTTGAAGCTCCACTGGCTGCCCGCCTACGCGGTCCTCACCCTCGCCCTCGCTTTGGGCACGCCCCTGTTCCTCGTCTTCGGTCACCTCTCCGACCGCATCGGCCGCAAAAAGGTGATGCTGGCGGGCTGCGTGCTCGCGGTGCTCACTTACATCCCGATCTATATGGCGATGCGGCACTTCACTCCGCTGCTCGCGCCGGGCCAGACCGCGATCCTCTGGGCGGACCTGCCCGCATTCAACCTGACCATGCTTGTCGCGCTGGTGTTCCTCCAAGTGATCTATGTGACGATGGTCTACGGCCCGATCGCGGCGTTTTTGGTGGAACTCTTCCCGACCAACATCCGGTACACCTCGATGTCGCTGCCGTACCATCTGGGGAACGGCTGGTTCGGCGGCTTCCTGCCGCTGATCGCGACCGCGGTGGCCGCGTCGAAGGCGACCGGGGAAGCGTTCGGTTCCGGGGCCATCTACGCCGGCCTCATCTACCCGATCGCCATCGCGCTGGTGACGCTGGTGGTGGGCGGCCTGTTCATCCGCGAGACCAAGGGCCACAAGATCGACACCGCGATCTACGTGAGCGACGGCAAGAGGGAGAACTTCGACTGGAACGCTGTGCTGCTGGCACTGGGCCTCGGCCTCGGGGCGCTGCTCGTGGCGGGCCAGGGTTTCTGGACCGCCCTGGTCGGGGCGATGGGGCTCTGCGCGCTGCCGACGATCTTCTTCCGGCTGGAGTGCGGCCGCTGGGCGGCGATCGGCCTCGTGCTGGCGTGCCTCGCGCTGACGGCGGTGATCGGCATCTTCGTGCATCCGCAACTGGTCGCGCTGGGCGGGATGTTCCGCTTTTTCGCCTTCACCCTGCTGCTGGGCGTCTACACCGTACTGTTGGCGCTGGCGTACTTCGCCTTCCGCCCGAAGCCGGCCGCCGCCTGAGGTCCCGAGGGGCCAGCCTTCACCCGCTTAGCCCTGCTTCGCTGAAGCTCCGCCGGGCACCCTTAGCCTGGGTAACAAAGCACCTTGGCCCGGCAGCCGTAGGCTCGGCAAAAGCTGGTGCCCGGAGTGGGGGTCGAACCCACAAGCCTTTAGAGGGCGGTGGATTTTGAGTCCACTGCGTCTGCCAATTCCGCCATCCGGGCCAGAGATCGCGGGACCGTAGGCCCCGGCGGGGAAGTGTCGACGCGAAATTCCCGGCCCGCGCCCGCCCCGACTCCCGCTGCGGCTGCGAATCGATTGTAAGGAAACGACCCGGGCCGCATCTAATTCCCTGATCCCGGATGTCGCCCGCCGCCCAACACGCCCTCTTCGCCGCCTGGCTGCGGGACCACGCCGGCCTCCTCCACCGGGTGGCGAACGCGTTCGCGACCGGGGCCGACCGCGACGACCTGATGCAGGAACTGCTGCTCGCCCTCTGGCGCGCCGTACCCGCCTTCGCCGGAGCCAGCAAGCCCTCGACCTTCATCCACCGCGTCGCGCACAACACGGCGCTCACCTGGCGCCGCGGGGCCGCGACATACCGCCGGCAACTCGACCGCTTCGCCACCGAGCCGTTGCCCGCGCCCGACTCTCCGCGCCCGGGCGAGGACGAGGCCTTGGCCGCGATCTACGCCGCGATCCGGCAACTGCCCGCCGTCGATCGCTCGCTCCTAGTGCTCCACCTCGACGGCCTCGGCTACGCCGCCATCGCCGAGATCCACGGGCTGTCCGAAAACCACGTCGGCGTGAGGCTCACCCGGCTCCGCCAGCGCCTCACGCAACTGCTGCAGGAAACGACCGATGAACTCCGCTGACCTCGAGCGCGCGTGGCGCTCCCCCCGCAACTCCGCCGATCCGGCCGCGCTGGCCACGGCCCGCGACCAGTTGTTCGCCGACCTAAAAAAGAGGCGGCGCGCGCGACGGCTGTTCCTCGCGCTCGTGCTCGGCGCCCTGACTCTGCTCAGCGTGCGGGTCGCCCTCGCCACGTTACCCCGCGCGGGCGGGCCGACGATCGCCCCGGAACGCGATTGGGCCTCGCTGGTGTTCCTCGCCCTGCCGTGGATCGGTTTCATCATGCTCACGCGCCAGATGCTCCGGCACGAGCGCGGCCATCAACGCGCGGGGGAAGCGATCGGGGACACCGTGCGCGCCCTGCTCGACGAGAACGCGACGGCCCGGGCGGGCCTGCGGGTGACGGCGGGCCTCCACGGCGTTACCCTGCTGCTGCTCCCGCTGGTGGTCGCGCAATTGCGGGCGACGGGCAAGGCCGGCGACGAGATCCTCTGGCCCGCCTTCCTGGGTTGGCCGCTGATCGCGAGCACCATCCTCGCGACCCTGTGGTGGCAGGACCGCCACCGCCTGCTCCCGCGCCGGCGCCAGCTCGAGGCGCTGCGGCGGGAGCTCGAGCGCGCGGACTGAGCGCGAAATTCCCGGTTGAGCCCCGGCCGGGCGCGGGGAAGCTCGCGCCGTGCCCGACCTACGCGCCCATTGCCCGCACGCCGCGGCCACCGCGACCGAACTCACCCTCGCCGAGGCGGAATCGCACCATCTCGTGACCGTCCACCGCGCCCGCGCGGGCGATCCCGTGACCGCCTTCGACGGACGCGGCCGCGAGTGGACCTGCACCGTCGCCACGCCCGACCGCCGTGCCGCGGTGCTGCGCGTTGCCGCCACCCGGCTCGCTCCTCCCCTGCCCTGCGTCCTCACGCTCGCCCAGGCCATCCCCAAGGGCGGGGCGATGGAGGACATCGTGCGCCACGCCACGGAATTGGGCGCGGCGGCCGTGATCCCCGTGCTCACGGCGCGCACGGAGGTGCACCTCGACGGTGAGCGGGCCGGGCGCAAGAGCGAGAAGTGGCTGCAGACCGCGATCGAGGCGGCGAAGCAATGCGGGAACCTCTTCGTGCCGGCGGTTCCGCCGCCGATCGCGTTGGCAAACCTCCTTGCTGCCCCGTCCGCGGCGGAACTCCGGCTGATCGCCAGCCTGCACCCCGGCGCGCGACCGCTCCGCACCGCGCTGGCCGACTTCCGCGCGGCGCACGGCCGGCCGCCGCAAAGCGTGCTCTGGCTGGTCGGCCCGGAGGGGGACTTCACCCCGGACGAGATGGCGGCCGCGACGGGCGCGGGCTTTACGCCGGTCACCCTCGGGCCGCTCGTGCTGCGGTGCGTCACCGCCGCCACCTGCGCCCTCGGGATCCTCCGGCACGAGACCGGCTGAACCTCGGAGGCGAGGCGGTGGGTGGGAAGCTCAGGCCACAAGCACGCCGCGCGCCACCACGGTGTCGGGCCGGTCGCGACCAGCCTTGATCGCGTATGTCCCGGGCGCGTACACGCGGGGCGTAAAACTCGCCTCGGTGGCGCGCACGGTGTAAATGATCTCGCCAGTCTCCTCGTGGAGGACCTGCACCACCGGCTCGGCGACGCCGTCCAGCCGCACCGCGGGCAGGCGCGCGTGGACCTTGCGGCCGTCGTTGGCGTCCATCGCCACGGTGAGGGGCCAGCCCGGGTACTGGGCGGCGTCGCCCTTCCTCGCGTCAGCGAAGCGCGGCCAGCACTCGAAGGTGATGGTGCGTTTGGCCTTCCGGAAGCGGGCGATACCGTGGCCGTCGCCGCGCTGGCGCTCGTCGGTCACGTCGACCGGGTTCGCGTAGGCGAGCATCGAAATGCGGTTGCCCAGCCCATCCTTGAAATCCCCGGTCCAGGGCAGCGGGCTGCCGGGCACCGGGTTCGGGCCGGCCTTCTCGTCGAGCGGGTGCCACCAGCGGCCGTAGATGGTATTCACGAGGGCGGGCCCGGTGAAGCCGTAGGGCCCGTCACCGTGCTCAGTGATGCCGTTCTTCACGACCACGGCGAGGTGCTGGTCCCCGCAGAGGTGCACGGCCCACGCGCGGCGGATCTCCGCAAGGGCGAGGTTGCGCTTGGTCTGGGGCCAGCCGTTGCAGTCGAGGTCCGCGAGCAGGCGCGACTGGCGGCCGCCGTGCATATGGACCGCGCCGCAGAACGCGGTCGCGGAGAGCACGGCCTTCATCCGCGTGCCGGTCCAGTCCTGGGTCCAGCCGCGGAGGAACGCCTCTTGCCGCGCGCCGAGGAGCTGGAGGCCGGGGAGATCGATGGTCTTCGGGTCGTAGGCCGGATCGTTGATGTGGTCGGGGCGCGGTCCCATCTGCGGGATCTTGCCGGCCGGACCGGTCTTGAACTTGCGGTCCTCGAGGATGGCGAAGTCCACGCCGCCGAGGGTGAGCCGGGTGAAATAGACCGTGATGCCGCGCTCGACCGGGGCGGGATCCACCGGATCGGGCAGGTGCCAAGTCTGCTGGCGCTGGACCTGGTTCACGTAGGCCACCGGGTAACGGTAGCCGCCGTCAGCGTCGCCTTGGATGGTGGAGCGCTTGCCGTTCTCGCCCCAAAGGTTGCCGTGGCCGACGTCGTGGTCGTCGGGGATGGCGATGGTTGGCCGGTCCCGCATCACGTCGCGGAACTGCAGCCCGAACTCGATCCAGCCCGCGGTGTGCTCGGTGTGCCGGTAGGTCTGGTCGCCGGCGAAGAAGAGCAGGTCGGGGTTCTGCGCCCGGAGGGTGTCGATGATCTCGGGCCGCTGGCCGGTGGTGCGGCTCGAGTTGCAGGACATTAGGGCGACGACGATCTCGTCCTTCTCGACCGGGTCGCGGCGGATGCGGCCCTCGAAGCGGGCCTCCGCACCGTGGCGCACACGATAGGCGACGTCGCGGGTGGAATCCCATTTTTCCACGCGGAAGTGAGCGTCCCAACCAGGGTAGAGCACCTCGGAGCGGGCCAGCTCGACCCACGCGCCAGCGCGCTGCACCTCGAGCCGGGCAATCCGCTCCTCGCCAGGTTTCAGCGGGTAGAGCTGCGCGGTGAGCTTCATCACGCCCCGGTGCACGGTGTAGAGGGCGAAGGCGACCACCAGGTCGCGCGGCACGTCCATCGGCGGGGGCGGCGGCTGGCCCTGACCCTTGCCCTTGGCCTTGCCGGGCGCGGCGGGCGCCTTCCTCCACCACTCGCCAGTGGCGAGCGCGTCGAGATTGGGGTACTCGGTGCCGAAGGGCGACGCCGGGTCGGCCGCGGCCGCGGCGGAGAGCGCGACGGGACGGAGCGCGAGGGAGCCGGCTCCAGCGAGGGTGAGCTTGAGGGCGGTGCGGCGGTCGATGGGGTCCATCCGTGGAACGTGGTCTGCGACGCGCCGCAAACGCTGGCCCGCCGCATTTCGTGGGCGAGCTTTTTCCGGTACCGGACCGCGGGCCGAGACAACCCTGCCACCTTGGACGCCGTTCACTTACGAACCCCGCGCGGCGGCCCGGCCGCGCTTCATAGCGCCAAGCCGCGCGTTCGCGCGGGCCGGACGGGGACGGAACTTTGGTGATGACGGCGCAGCGGGGCCCGGGTGACCAGTACCGCCCGGGAAAGTATTCGCCCGTCGCACCGCGCGCTTGGCTTTAGGCGCCAGCGGCACATCCTCGCTCAATGCTTCAGCTCGTACTTCCCCTCACCTCCCTGCTCCCGTTGCTCGTGCTCCCGCTCCTTTCCGCCGCCCCGGCCCCGCAGCCCGATGACCCGCACCTCTGGCTCGAAGAAGTCCAAGGCGACCGCGCACTCACGTGGGTCCGGGAGCGCAACGCCCAGTCCCTCGGCGAACTGGAGGCGGCCCCGGAATTCGCTCCCCTGCGCGACCGCCTGCTCGGGATCCTCGATTCCCGCGCCCGCATTCCCTACGTCACCCGCCGCGGCGACCGCTATTACAATCTTTGGCAGGACGCCGCCCATCCCCGCGGCCTCTGGCGGCGGACAACGCTCGCAGAGTACCGTAAGCCGGAGCCCGCTTGGGAGACCGTGCTCGACCTTGACGCCCTCGGGCGAGCCGAGGGTGAGAATTGGGTGTGGAAGGGCTCCACCTGGCTCGAGCCCGAATTGGACCGCTGCCTGATCAGCCTGTCGCGCGGCGGCGCCGACGCGGTCGTGGTGCGGGAGTTCGACCCGGTGGCCAAGGCGTTCGCGGCCGACGGTTTCAAGCTGCCCGAGGCGAAGACTCAGATCGCCTGGCGCGACCGCGACCACCTTTACGTCGGGACGGACTTCGGCCCCGGCAGCCTCACCGACTCGGGCTACGCCCGGCAGGCCCGCCTGTGGCGCCGCGGCACGCCGCTGGCCGAGGCTCCGCTGGTGTTCGAAGGCCGCTCCACCGACGTCAGCGCCTCGGTCTACACCACGTTCGAGCCCGGCTTCCGGCGCGAGTTCGCACGGCGCGGCACCACCTTCTTCTCCGCGGAGCACTTCCTCGGACGCGAGGGGAAGTTCGAGCGGCTCGACCTGCCGGCGGACGTCCGCCTCGGCACCTGGCGCGAGCACCTGCTGGTCACCCTGCGCAAGGACTGGGCGGTCGGTGGGCAGACCTTCCCGGCGGGAGCGCTGCTCGCGCTGCCGTGGGCACGGTTTCTCGCTGGCGACCGGGACTTCGCGATCCTGTTCGCGCCCGGCCCGCGTGAGGCCCTCGCCGGCTACAGCACGACCCGCGGCCACGTGCTGATCAACACCCTCGCCAACGTGCGCAGCCAGATTTTTGTGGCGACGCCGAAACCAGGACGCGACTGGGACCGACGGCCCCTGCCTGGCGTCAACTTCGGGCACGCCACGGCCAGCGGTGAGGACGACAGCTCGGACGCCTTCTGGCTGCAGGCCGACGACTTCCTCACCCCGCCCAGCCTCTTCCGGGGGGAAATTGGTGGGGGCGCGCCCGAGTTGCTCCGGCAACTGCCCACGTTCTTCGCCGCCGCGATGCTGGAGTTCACGCAGCAAGAGGCCGTCTCCGCCGATGGCGCGCGCATCCCGTATTTCCAGGTGGCGCGGAAGGGCCTCGCAGCGGACGGCCGCAACCCGACGCTGCTCTATGGCTACGGTGGATTCCAGATCTCGCAGACCCCGAACCACCGCGCGGGGATGGGTGCCGCGTGGCTCGAGCAGGGCGGCGTGTTCGTCCTCGCCAACCTGCGGGGCGGCGGCGAGTTCGGTCCGGCCTGGCACCAGGCGGCGCTGAAGGACCGGCGCCAGCGCGCGTACGATGACTTCATCGCGGTGGCCGAGGACCTCGTGCGGCGGAAGGTCACCTCCCCACGCCACCTCGGGATCCAGGGCGGCAGCAACGGCGGGCTCCTCGTCGGCGCCGCGATGGTGCAGCGTCCCGACCTGTTTCGCGCGGTCGTCTGCCAGGTGCCGCTGCTCGATATGCGGCGCTACCACCGCCTGCTCGCCGGCGCGTCCTGGATGGCCGAATACGGCAACCCGGAAGATCCCGCTGAGTGGGCATACCTCGCGCGCTACTCGCCCTACCACAACGTGCGCGCCGGGGTGACCTACCCGCGCGCCCTGTTCACGACCTCGACCCGCGACGACCGCGTGCATCCGGGCCACGCCCGCAAGATGGCAGCGCGGATGCTCGAGCAGGGCCACCCGGTCCTGTACTACGAGAACATCGAGGGCGGCCACGGGGGCGCCGCGGACAACCGCCAACTCGCGCGGATGCAGGCGCTGTCCTACACCTTCCTTCTACGCGAGCTCCGCTGAAGGCGACCCGCGCGGTTCAAGCGCACAGCAGGAAGTCGCGCCCCTCCACCCAGCCGCGGGCCGCGAGGTCGGCCGCGATCAGCTCCCGCGCTCCCGGCGAGGAGACGTAGGCGAGGACGAACGCCTCGCCCGGGCGCGGCAGCGCCGAGGGGGCCCACACCGGCGGCCCGCGGCCGCCCAGCGCCGGCGTCACCTTGGCCGGATCGACGTCCACGTACCCCGCGACGCGCAGCCCATGGCTCGCGAGCACGGCGGCGCGGAGACGGGTCGGGCGCCCTGCGCCCCAGACGAGGAGCGGCCGGGCCGCGAGGTCGGGCCGGGCCTGGAGCCAGCGGGCGATCCAGCGGGCCTTCAGCCGGAAGAAGGCTTCCGGCGCGTAGCGGGCGTCCGTTCGCGAGAGCCGCCCCGGCCGGTCGTGCCAACGCAGCAGCACACGCGGCAACTTGCCGAAGGCTACGCCCGCATCCATCCACCGCAGCCATAGCTCGTAATCCTCCGGGAAATCGCCCGCGCGGTAGCCGCCGTGCCGCCCCAGCAGGTCGCGCCGGAACACCACGCTCGGATGGGCGACGGGCGCGTCGACAAAACGCCGGAGCGCCATCAGCTCCGGGGTGAGCAGGCCGTTCAGCCACGCCACGTGCCGCGCGTAACCCGCCTGCGCCGCTGCGTCGCCGGCGTGTTCCACGAGGCAACTCACGACGCCGTGCGCCCGGCCCTCCGGGCCATCGAGCCACGCCACCTGGGCCGCGAGCCGCTCCGGCAGCGCCTCGTCGTCCGCGTCCATCCGCGCGACCAGTTCCCCGCGGGCCACGGCGAGGCCGGCGTTGAGCGCGGCGACTAGGCCCTCACGCGGTCGCCGGAGAACCCGGAGGCGGGATTCCTCCCGGGCCAGCGGCGCGAGGAGCCCCGCCGTCGCATCGACCGACCCGTCGTCGACGACCAACAGTTCCCAATCGGGGAACTTCTGGTTCAGAATACTCGCGACCGCCCGGCCGAGGGTGGCGGCCGCGTCCCGGGCGGGCAGGAGCACCGTGACCCGCGGGGCGGCGGCGGTCCCGTTCAGGGCTGCTTCTCCTTGGTGAGCTGTTCGCGGAGCTTTTTCACCTTCGGGGCGATCACGTAGGCGCAGTAACCCGCGTTGGGGTTCCGGCGGAAATAATCCTGATGATAGGCCTCAGCCTCCCAGAACCGCTCCAGCGGCGCGATCTCGGTCGTGATCTGGTCGCGGAACGTCGCGGCGGCGCGAGCGCGGGACTTCTCCGCCGCCTCCCTCTGCGCGGCACCGGCGTAGAGTATGACCGAACGGTACTGGGGACCGATGTCGTTCCCTTGGCCGCCGACCTGCGTGGGGTTGTGCACCTGCCAGAAATAGTCCAACAGCCGCTCGAGCGAGACCACGGCCGGATCGTAGTCGATGCGGATGACCTCGGCGTGGCCGGTCTTTTTGGTCGAGATCTGCTCGTAGTTGGGATTGGGCACGTGGCCGCCGGCGTAGCCGCTGACGACGGTCTTCACCCCGGGCAGCAGTTCATAGGCGGCCTCGGTGCACCAGAAGCAACCGCCCCCGACGACCAGCGAGGCGAGTTGCGGGGCAGCGGCGGCGAGCGGGGAGGTCATCGGCAGAAGGAGGGCAGCAAGGAATAGCGGAAGGCGCATCGTACGAACGGGTGAAAGGAGGTTGGCGGGAATCGCGGCGGAGTCAAAGCGCCCGCTTCAGCCGCCACCCGCGGCCGGCAAGCGCAGCCCGAAGGCGCGGAGGCGGGCGTCGAGACCGAAGCGCGTGAACAGCGCGTCCGTCTCCGCCGCCGCGCGTCGCGCCGGGTCGAGGCCGGGCGCTTCCGCCAGCGCGCGCACGAGGTCGAGGATCACCGCCACCGACTCCTCGAGCAGTTGCGGGGTCACCTTGTCGATGGTGTCGGCCAGGTCGTGATAATGCCGCACGGCCTCGCGCGGGATGGGCGCGTTGAGGGTCAGGGCCCGGACGCCGACCAGCTGGTAGGGCGTGTGGTCGCTGCCCAGCCAGTTGGTGTTCTCGACGCCGCTGGGCAGCCGCAGCCCGGCGGGGCGAGCGGCATTCCAGCGCTCGAGGAACGGCACCAGCGCGTCGTCGCCGAGCGCGTTCACCGCGACGGGCAAGCCGATCATATCGAGATTGAGCATCGCGACGACCGGCGTGGCGCCGAGAAGGGCGGCGGCGTGGCGGGAACCCTGTAGGCCCTGCTCCTCCCCGTTGAACCAGATGAGTTCCACCGCGTGATGGCGGGGCGCGCCGGCCAGCGCGCGGGCAAGGGCAAAGAGCTGCGCGACGCCGATGCCGTTGTCGAGAGCCCCCTGCCCGAGGTCCCAGCTGTCCAGATGCGCCCCGACGATCACCCGCGAGGAGGCGCGGCCGGGGAGCACGACGCGGAGGTTGGCAGTCGCGACCGGGACGCAGCGGGAGCGAGTCTCGACGCGCAGGCGCACCGGGATCCCGCGCGCCACGAGGCGCCCGAGCCAACGGCCCTCCTCCTGCGTGATCGAGTAGACCGGCAGTGGCAGGGGCCGGCCCGCGGGCGAGCCGGTACGCGCGAGCAGTTGGCCCCCACCCTCGCGGTTGATGAACAGGATCGCCGCCAGCCCGCGCGCGGCCGCCGCCCCGACGTAATCCGCAGCCGGCAGCGGCGAACCGGAAGCCAGCAGGCCGACGCGCCCGCGGAGCTCACCCGCCGGGTAATCACCGGGCCGGCCAAGGCCGATGTCCACAAGTTCCCCCGTGAGCGCCGGGTGCGCCTGAGAGAAACCCAGCGCCGCAACGCGCAGCCGGCGCACAAAGGGGGCGAGTACCTCGACCTGGTCGTCCCCGCGGATCCAACCAGGGGCGTTGAAGGGCTGGCGCTCGGGCGCGAGGCCCAGCGCGCGCAACTCCGCCTCGAGGCGGTCGAGCGCCGCCGCGTTGCCCGCACTGCCGGTGAGGCGCGGCCCGATCTCGTCGGCGAGGCGTTCCAGAAAGGCGTGAGCGGCGGCGGCCGGGGATAGCGCGGCCCCCGGCTCCGCCGCCCACGCGGCGGCGACCAGAGCGAGCGCAAGCGCAGCCCGCCGCGCGGTTTCAGGGGCGGACCGCATCGGTGATCGTGAGCGTGTTGAAGCCGAAAACCCGGCTCAGCCGCCCGTGGGTGAGCTTGAGCCGACCCCGGTCGGAAGAGCGGAGCAGGCCGTCCAGCACGGCGACGTGCGCGACTTGGGCGTAGCGCGGGTCGTGGGTCAGGTGGAACCTTCGGATGTGGTGCGGGCCGGCGTGCTCGAAGGTGGCCCGGTCCGCCGAGCGGTAGAGGCCGCTGCGGGCCGGCCCCGCGCGGCCGATGACGCCGGAGCCGGGACCGCTCAGGCTGACGAGCAGGTGCAGGTCGTGCCGGGGCGCCTCCGCGGCCCGCCCAGCGAGGACGGCCGCGAACACGAGGGCGCCGGCAAAAAAGGATCGTGCGTTCCAGGTCATCGCACCAAGTTGCGGGTATGCGCTCCCTCCCCTGCCTGCTGTTCACGCTCGCCCTCGCCGCCACCGTGCCCGCCGGCGCCGAAACCCCCGAGGTCCGCCTCGCCGCGCGCGGCCTGAAGCTCCCCCCAGTGAGCGCCCCGATCGCAAACTACGTGCCCGCGGTCCGCTCGGGCAACCTTGTCTTCCTCGCGGGCCACATCCCGCGCGACGCCGCTGGAAAGGTGATCACCGGCAAGGTGGGCCAGAGCGCCACGCCCGAGCAGGCCAACGCCGCCGCGCAGGCCACCGCCCTCGCGCTGCTGGCCACGCTCAAGCAGGAGATCGGTGAGCTCGCCCGTGTGAAGCGCGTCGTCCGCGTCGGCGGATTCGTCAACGCCGTGGAAACCTTCACCGCGCAGCCCCAGGTGATGAACGGCTGCTCTGACCTCCTCGTCGCCGTGTTCGGCGAACGCGGCAAGCACGCCCGCGCAGCCCTCGGGGTGGCCTCCCTCCCCGCCGGCGCGGTGGTCGAGATCGAGATGGTGGTCGAGGTGGACTGAGGCGGGCATCGGCTTCAGGCCTCCCGGCGCAGGAACTCGCCAACCGCGGCGACCAGCGCGTCCACCTGCGCGGGGGAATTGCAGAGGTGGGTCGAGACACGCAGCGCGTTCAGGTTGTCCTCGGTGACAGGCCGCGTGCGGATGCCCCTCTCGCGCAGGAGCAGGCCGAAGAGGCGGTCGTGCGGGATCCGGGGCGTGCGAAACGCCACTAGCGCCGCGGAGAGCTCGCCCGGTTCCGGGGAAAGAATCTCGACTCCCGGCAGGGCCGCAAGCCCCGCCCGCGCCTGGGCGGCCAGCTGGCGTGCTCGCGCCGCGATGCGCTCCCGGCCGATCCGCTCCTGCAGCCGCATCGCCTCGGCCAATCCGAGCGCGGTGGCGACATTCCGGGTGCCATACTCGTAACGCACCGCCCCCGCGCTCAGCGCGAAGCGGCCGTTCGCGTCGAGTCCCCCGGAGTAGGCGCCCACCAGCGGCGGCGCCAGCTGCTCCTGCCGCGCGCGGCGCACGCAGAGGACGCCGGTCTCGAGCGGGCCACCAATCCACTTGTGCCCGCAGACCGCGAGGGAGTCGCAGCCGAGGGCGGCGAAGTCGACCGGCACCATCCCCGCCGACTGCGCCGCATCAAGGTGGAACCAAATCCCGCGGGTCCGGCAGAGGTCCGCGACCGCGCGCGCCGGCAACGTGATCCCGGTGGGCGCGGTGATGTGCGACAGCTGGATGACGCGCGTTCGCGGGCCGCAGAGCGCCGTGATGCGGTCGAGGTTCGCCGCGGCGGAACGGGGGTCGGGGTCAAACGTGCGCACGACGACGCCGCGCACGCGCGCCGCCTGTAGCCAGGGAAACGAGCCGCCGGGATGGGCGTGGGTCTCAAAGATGACCTCGTCGCCCGCACGCAGAGGCAGGCCAGCCGCAACGGTGGCGTTGGCCTCGGTAGCGTTGCGGACGAAGGCGACCTCGGCTGGGTCGGCGCCGAGGAAGCGAGCCGCGTCGGCCCGCGCGCCCGTGAACTCCGCGTGACCGTGCTCGGCCTTGACCTGCAGGCGGCGGGTAACCTCCGCGACCCGCTCCAGGACGGGCGTCGGGGTCGAGCCGAGGCCGCCGGTGTTGAAGTAACTGAAGCCCACCTCCAGCGGGTAGAGCGCGCGCACCGCTTCCCAGAACGGCTCGGGCCGCGCCGCGGCGAACTCCGGGAGGGCCACGTCGGCGCCGCGGGCGAGGCCGAGACCGGCCGCGCCGAGGGCGGCGTGGCGGAGGAAGGAGCGGCGGGGCAGACTCATACGCGGAGGAATTCGAGCCGGTGGTCGAGCAGCAGGTCGCGGCCGGCAGGCAAGGTCACGGGAGCGTCGGCGTGAAACGCGAAGGCGGCGAGCGGGTTTTTCGCCCGCACAAACCACGGGATCGGCCCAGTGCGGCTCTCGAACCGGACCTTCGTCCGCCGCAGCGAGCCATCGTGTTGGCACGACCACTCGATCCACGGCGCCGGCACCCCGTGCACCTCCGCCTCCCCCCGGCGCCCGCCGGGACCGCTGACTCCGAGGGCGGCGTCCCCGTGCTCATCCAGAAGCTCACGCGCACCGCGAAACTGCAGCCCAGAGTAGTGGGAGCCGACCAGGCCTCCGCCCGCGTGATAATTCGAGAGGACGAGCGGGCGCCCCGCCGCGTTCCACAGGCGGCTGGTCCAGTCCAGCACCCAGCCCTCCGGCAGGACGCCCGGCACTAGCACGCGCTCCTCCCGCAGGAGGACCTCGCCCGCGGGCGACCGCCATTCGACGGCCTCCTCCAGCCGCGCCGGTCCGCGCGCCACCCAACCGGCGTGGACCTGCCGTCCCTGGTCCCCGCGCCAGCGGTAGCCCTCCCCCACCCGGTAGGAGGGTCCGCCCCAGAAATTAATGTCGTCCACTGCGGTGAGCGTGAGGCTGAGCCCGTGGTGCCAAGGGTGGTCGTTGGGCCGGAAGTTGGTCAGGAGGTCGCCGTCCGCGGAATAGAGCGGATGGAAGTAGGGCCGCGGCGCCTCCTCCGGGGGCGTGGCCGGGGCGAACACGTAGGTCCAGAGCGGGCGGCCGTCGAGGCGCGCCTCCACGCGATCCGCTGCCTCCGACAGAACCAGGCCGGCGTTCACGGCACGGCGCCCTCCAGCGCGAAGGGCCCACCCGCGAACGCCGCGTGTTCGCCACCCGGCAGGCGGACCCGGACCGGCGTCACGGCGGGGGCGTCGCCCTCGAGCCGGAGGCGGCCGGCCTCGACGCGCCACGCCACCCGCACGAGCCCCCGCGGCGTGCGCACGGCATGGAAGTCGCCTTTCGCCGGCCCTCGCCCCACCAGCGCGCCGTTGCGCGACAGCGCGATGCGGCTGCCGGCGGACACGAGGATCCGGGCCGGCAAGTCTCCGGGCCGCGCGGATTCTAGGGTCCGGCGGGAGAGGCGCACCTGGTAATGCGACGTTCTGGCGTACTCGGGTGCCGGGGCCGCGCGGGAACCCTCGGCGGACCAGATCCACTGGGCCTCGGCAGTGAACGGCAGGGACATCGGCAGGGGAAAAGGGAGGTACAGGACCGCACGTGGCCAGCTTAGGCGGTGGCGGAAACAAGCTCGCGCCTTTCCGATCTTCAACCCCGGTTTTCATGGCTTGTCCGCCGTGCCCGCCGCGTCCCCCCGGGTCGTCGTTTGCGCCGCCATCTGGCCGCTGGCCGGCCACCCCCGCGGGCGCCCCTGGAGCCTCGGAAGGCGGTTGCAGGTGATGCGCGCCGCCGGGTTCGAAGGCTTGTGCGGCTACGCCGACCCCGGAGTTGCGCGCCGAAGCCGACCGCCTCGGCCTCGCGGTGATGAGCGGGTTCGACGCCCCCACGATCGCCACGGGCTGCAACGACTGCGCGGGCGGGCGGACCTTGGCGTCCGTTTCATCGACATCCAACTGCTCGACCGCGACACCCCCCTCGCGCCGGCGACCAAGGCCGTCATCCGGCTGGCCCGGGAGGCGGAGGGTCGTGGCGTGGCGGTGCATTTTGAGACCCATCGGGACACCACGACGGAAACCTTGGAGAAGTTTTCCGCCCTCGGCCGCGCGTTCCAGCGGGCCACTGGCCAATTGCTCCCGGTGACCTGGGGCCACTCGCATTTCGCGGTCAGCAAGCACGTGCAGGCGCCGGACTACGCCGCCCGGCTGCTGGCGTGGCCGGAGCTGTGATCCAGGTCTCGCGGATGTTCCTCCTCCGCCCATGCAACAGCCAGCACCGCCAGATCCCAGTGACCCACGGGCGCGGCCGGGTAACGCCAGAAGCTGGCGATTACTTCGGGTTCGTTCGGGACCTCTTGTGCTGCTGACGGGGGGAAGACGGACCACGGGGAACTCTGGACCCGCCCCGAACTGGGGATGCGCCACGGCTCCCAACTGAGCACGGACCAGCCGGCGTGGCCCAAAGCGATCCGCGCGCGACGGGAGATCCTCGCGGCATGGCACGCGACGGGCCCCTCCTCCTGCCGAACGCCTCCGGAATCGCTCTTGACGCTGGAAACGTACGAATTCAGCCTGCTCCCTCTGAAACTTTCAGGAAACCCCCGACCCCGAAGTATGCTGATCACGGAGATCCCGGCGAGAGCGCGGGTCTCGCCCGCGACGGTCTCGCGGGCGATCAACCGGCCGCAGATTTTCGCGGCGGACAGCTTGGCGCGGATCCGCTTGATGATGGGGGCGAACAGCCATGTGCCGTCCCCACTGAGCCGTCGGCGCGGGCCCGAGCCCCGGTCGGCGGAGTTGAGGCGGATTGGCGTCTGGTTTGTGGGCGCGCGCCCCCAACAACCTGAGCCTGAATTGGTTCCACGACCATTTACTGCACGCGCAGGCCAACGCCCCCCGCCAGCGCATCGACCTGCGGGTGTTTTGCTCGAATTCCCCAGAGGGGCTGCCGGCCGGGTGGAGCGGCGAGAAGCTGGAGGGTCTTATTTTGCAGGGGGTGGAGCCGGCGAACGAGGGGAAAGGCTGGCTGGCGGCAGACCATCTGGCAGAGCAGGGCCATCGGACGGTTGCGATGGTCAGCGCGGACCCGCAATTCAGCGCGGCGGCGCGGCGGGTGGTGGCCGTCCGGCAGCGGTCGCGGGAGCTGGGTCTGAAGGTGCATTCCATCCTGGGCCGGCCCAACCCTGCGGTGAGTTACCTAGAACTGATGCCCGCGCACGAGGAGAGCGAGACCCTGGTCGGCACCCTGCTGGCGGCGACCCCGCGGGACACCTGACTCTACCTGCCGGCGGATCATTTCTGCGGCGCCTTCTTCCGCGCTCTGCGGGCAGCAGGGCAGCGGCCAGGGGACAATTACAGGGCGATGATCGGGAACTACAACCTGGTCGTCTACCACAACCTCGACCATTCCCCGGCGGCAATCGACATCAACCTTCCCACCCTCGTGAGAAAAGTTGTCGACCATCTGATCTGGAAGATCGAGCATCCTCGGAGCTCGGCCGGATCGGCATCACTGTTACCCCAACCCTCCGTCCCTCACCGCACTGAAGAATCCTTTTCTGATCCCCTGATCGGATTGCCAGAACATCACACAAAATCCCACCCATGAACAAACCAAGCCCACTCGCCAGGCGCAGCCTGACGACGACGCTGGCGCTCCTCAGCGCCGCTCCCCTCGCCTTCGGGCAGGCGGGCGACGCCGCGGCCCTCCGCCGGCTCCAGGAAGAAAACGCCGCGCTGCGCAAGCAGCTCGCTGAAGCCCAGGGCCGGACCACCGCCCCTGCTGCCGCCGCCGCGCCCGCGGCCGCCGCCGCCCGCCCGGCCGCCGCCGCGGCTGCGCCCGCCGTCGGTCTCCGGACCGACGAGGGCGTGACCGCCCTCAGCGCCTTCGAGGTCAAGTCCGAGCGCGACTACGGCTACCTCAAGACGAACGCGGCCACGGCCACGAAGATCAATATGGAGATCCAGAATATCCCCCTGCACCTGCAGGTGATCTCCCGGGAGTTCCTAGACGACACCAACGCGCGCTCCCTGACCGACCTGTTCCGCTACTCCGCCTCCGCCTCGGGTGACACCCGCTTCGCGATGCGCGTGCCGGCCAACTCCGCCACCCCGCAGGGCACCTTCACGATGCGCGGCTTCGTGGTGAACAGCCTGATGCGCAACGGCGTCTTCCGGTACACCTCCTACAACCTCGAGACCATCGACCGCGTCGAGGTCGTCAAGGGCCCCGCCGCCGTCTTTTTCGGCCAGGGCTACCCCGGCGGCGTCATCAACTACATCACCAAGCAGCCGGACTTCTCGGGCAATAAGACCGACGTCGACTACTACGTGAACAGCAACTCGGGCCACCGGGTGATGATCGACCAGAACCAAACCCTCGGGAAGAAGGCCGCTCTCCGCATCATCGGCGGCTGGGAGGACACTCAGGGCGAGCGCCGGTTCGAGTACCGGCGCGCCAACACCGTCACCCCGTCGCTCTCGCTCATCCCGTTCGACAGCGGCAGGGTGAAGATCACCGCCGAGGCCGAGTTCCTGCGCGAGAAGTTCAGCTGGCACGACTATGACTGGATTTGGAGTGACTTCGCGGGCTGGAAGGAAGCCGCCACCACCGGCCGGTACAACTCCTCCACCGCCACCCTCGCCAACACGATCGCCGCCAACGCCGGCAACGGCCTGACCGCGAACGTGATCCAGAACACCCGTACCCCGACTCTGGCCTACGCGACCTACATCAATAACAAGCGTATCGCCACCAACAACTGGTCGCTGCCAGCCTACACTCGCGTCGAGCGCGGCGCCTACGTCACCAACGCCGCCGGCCAGTGGGTGAAGGACGAGGCATTCAACTACACCAGCCGTGGCGCGCACTTCCGCAACACGATCGACAACCTCTCGGTCACGGTGGACCTCACGCCCTTCAGCTGGCTCGACGTTCGCTACAACTTCCTCAACGAGAAGTCCGAGAATTACTCCGTCGGCCAAGGCGGCGCCCTGACCACGCCCTACGCCAACGGCATCAACTGGAACGCGGCCACGGGCAACCTCTCCGGTTACTACCGCTACGGCCAGACGCACAACTTCGACGCGGTCGCCAAGTTCGACCTCTTCGGCGTGAAGAACAGACTGCTCGGCGGCTTCCAGCGCATCAACCCCTACCAGCAGTTCCTCGGCGGCCAGGCCTTCGGCGACGTGCAGTGGGCCTTTCTTCCGGGCGCCCGCAACACCGAGTCTAACCCGGACTACCGCGGTACCAACGTCGCCCTTTACAACCACGGCGGCGTCCCGGTCAACCAAGTCATCCGCGACCGCACTGGTGCCATTAAGCCCGTCCGTCAGATCTACTCGAACTTCGACCCGGGCTTCGAGATCTACCCGGACGTCAACGTCTACCACCAGGACGACCGCAACGCCCTCGACGGCTACAAGTCCAAGACCGAGTCCCTCTACCTCAACTGGCAGGCGACCGCGTTCAAGGACCGTCTGACCCTGCTCGCGGGTTACCGCGAGGAACGCAATTGGCAGCGCGGCCAGTACCAGCCGAACAACTATCCGTGGTTCATCTACTTCCCGGATATGCACCTGAACCCGACCCTCTATCCTGAGAACGTCTGGGGCCACTCGATCAGCTACCAGCGCGGCCTGTACACCGACACAAAGGGCAATTCCTGGATGGGCGGCCTCTCGTTCGCGGTCACCAAGGAGCTGAGCATCTACGCCTCGAACTCGAAGACGTTCAAGTTCAACAACGGCCGCATCTCTGGCATCTTCGCGGGTGACGAGGCCCTCTGGTTCGAGGAAGCCCGCCGCACCGGCTTCGGCGGCACCCCCGGCCAGTCGTTCCGCTACCTCGGTCAGACGGTCACTTCGCTGCAGCAGTTCCGCGACATCCTCACCGGCCGCGGAGTGTTCGAGCTGCTCAAGAACGAGCAGGGCATGAACTGGGAAATCGGCGCCAAGCTGTCCCAGCTCAACGGCCAGCTCGTCGGCACGCTGTCGTTCTTCCGCGGCGAGCGTGAGAACCAGATGCTCGACGACGGCGCGAGGCAGTCGAACCTCGAGGAGCCGCTGAACTTCAGCACCGACCTCTTCGCGGTCGGCTCCCCGTACCGCAGCCAGCGCCTGCTCCGCTGGCGCACGACCGACCTCCTCAACCGCATCGAGGGTGGCGAGGCCGAGCTGATCTGGACCCCCCGCCGCAACTTCCAAGCCGTGGTCAACGGCTCCTGGCTTTGGACCGCCAAGACGGTGTACGACAAGACCCGCGCCGCCCCCGGCACGGCGGCGTACAACGCCCTCGCGCCCGCCGGCAAGGTCGCGTCCGACATCTACTACGACGCGCGCATCGAGAACGTTCCCGAGTACCGCCTGAACGTGTTCGGCAAGTACACGTTCACCGACGGCATCGGCGGGGTCGGCCGCGGCCTCAACGTCGGCCTCGGCATGCGTTACTCGTCCGAGACGGTCGTCTCCCGCTCCGTCGACTGGAACCCCCTCGCGGGCGGTTACCAGGCCGGCGACTACGTGGTGTATGACCTCACGGTCGCGTACCCTTGGAACATTCTGGGTTACCGGATCCACACCAACTTCGGTCTCTACAACGTGACCGACGAGAAGTACTCTGAGGGCTCCTTCGCGATGTCTCCGGCCCGGAACTGGATTTTCCGGAACACGCTCAAGTTCTGATCCGACCTCTCGGTCGTGATCCCAAGGCGGCGCCGCAAGGCGCCGCCTTTTTTGTGTCCACCCGCCGCACGCATCGCGCTTGCCCGCCCCGGCCGGCCCGCTGGACTGCGGGGGCCCGCTGTCCCGGATGCCGCCCGCCCCCACCTTCCTCCTGCTCCGCCGCCGCTACCTCGGCGACGTGGTCCTGCTCGGCGCCGTCGCCCGCAACCTGCGCCACCACCGGCCGGACGCCCGCATCCACCTCGTCACCGAGGCCGCCTACGCCGGCCTCGCCCCGCTCCAGCCGGAGCTGGCCGGGGTCCTTGCCTTCCCGCGGCGCCTCGGGGAATGGCCCGGCTTCGCGCGCCGGCTTCGCGCGCTGGGCGCCACGCACGCGCTGGACTTCGACAACACGGAGCGCACCGCGCTCGTCACCCGCCTCACCGGCGCACCGGTTCGCGCCACCTTTGACCGCGAACTGATCCCGCACCGCTGGCCGCGGCTCTACACCCACGCGGCGAAGGTCACGAACTCGTTCTACGATTCCCACCCCATCATCGAGACCTACCTCGCCCTGCCCGCCGCGCTCGGGGTGCCGCTGGTGGAACGCACGCCGCGGCTGGTCCCCCTCGCCTCCGACCTCGCCGCGGCCGCCCGCCTCACCGGCGGCCCCCGCACCGCCGATCCGCGCCGGACCCGCCGCGTGCTCGTACACCCGGGCTCCCGCAGCGCCTTCCGCCTCTGGCCGGCCGAACGCTTCGCCGCGGTCTGCGACCGCCTGCAGGACGAACTGGGCGCCCAGGTGTTCCTCACCGCCGGTCCCGGGGAGGAACCGCTGGTCGACGCCCTTCGCCGCGCGGCGCGCACCCACCTCGTGACGCTCCGTCCGCTGACCACGCCCGGCGCGCTCGCCGCCCTCGCCGCGCAATGCGACGTCTTCCTCGGCCACGATAGCGGCCCGATGCACGTGGCGGCCGCCGCCGGGACGCCCGTGGTTGCCCTCTTCGGCGGGCAGAACGCGACGATCTGGCGCCCGCCCGGCCCGGGCCACACAGTGCTGCAGGCTCCCCTGCCCTGCGCCTGCCTCGGCTCCGCGGCCCCCGGTCCCTGCGTCCCGGGTGACTCTTACCGCAGCTACTGCGTCCGCCACCTCGAGGTCCCCGCGGTCTTCGCCGCGGTGGCCGCCACCCTCGCCCGATGAAGACCGTTTTTCCCCTCGACGGCTGCCATGCCGTGATCACGGGCGCCTCCTCCGGGCTTGGCGCGGAGTTCGCCCGCCAGCTCGCGCCCCGCGCCGCCGCGCTGTTCCTCGTGGCCCGCCGCGGCCCGGAGCTCGAGGCGGTCCGCCGCGCCCTGCCTGCCGGGACCCTGGAGGTGAGGCTCCTGGTCGCGGACCTCGCGACGGACGGCGGCCGCGACGCCCTGACCACTGCCCTCGACGCCACCGCCTTCCGGCCGAACCTGCTGGTGAACAACGCCGGCCTCGGCGATTACGGCCGGTTTGACGAGGCGCCCGCCGCCCGCTCCCGCGCGGTGCTCGAGCTGAATGTCACCGCGCTCACGCTGCTCACCCACGCGCTGCTCCCGCGCCTGTCCCGGCCCGCCGGAATCCTGCAAGTGTCCTCTCTCGGCGCGAGTCTGCCGGTGCCGGAGCTGGCGGTCTACGCCGCCTCCAAGGCCTACGTCAGCAGCTTCTCCGAGGCGCTCGCGGTCGAGCTGGCGCCGCGGGGCGTGACCGTCACCTGCCTCTGCCCGGGCCCCACGCCGACCGGCTTCAGCGGGGCGGCGCGGCGACCCGGCGGCCCGGACACGGATCGGCGCGCCACCGGTCCCCTACGGATGCCCCCGGAGGCCGTGGTCGCGGCCGGCCTCGCGGCGCTCGCCGCGGGGCGGCCGAGCGTGCACCCGGGACGCGGGGTGGCCTTCGCCGCGTGGCTGTTCCGCGTGCTGCCCAAGCCGATCCTGTGGGCGCTGCTGCGGCGGCGCGCCGCGCGCGAGGGCGGCGCCTAGACGAAGAGCCCGTCGCGCATCGGGCGCGTGACGTCACAGCGCTGCGCGATCTCAGGGTTGTGTGTGACCAGGACAACCGCCTGCCCGTTGTCTTTGGCAAGGCGGGTGAGCAGGTCGAAGACCAGGTTGGAGTTGCGGACGTCGAGGTTCCCGGTGGGTTCGTCCGCGAGTAAAATGGCGGGTTGGTTCGCGAGCGCCCGGGCGATGGCCACGCGCTGCTGTTCCCCGCCGGAGAGCTGCGTGCCGAGCCGGTGCGTCTTGGCTCCGAGGCCGACCGAATCGAGCAGCGCATGCGCCCGCTCGCGCATCGCCGCGGGCGGGAGTCGGCCCAACTTGCGCATGGGCATCATCACGTTTTCCAGCGCGGAGAACTCCAGCATCAGAAAGTGGAACTGGAAAACGAAGCCAATGTGCTCGCCGCGCGCGGCCGTGCGGGCAGCGTCGTCGTGGTTCGACATCCGGCGGCCGTTGATCTCGATTTCGCCGTCGTCTGGCCGGTCGAGCAGCCCGAGGAGGTAAAGCAGCGTGCTCTTGCCGCAACCGGACGGGCCGACGATCGCGTAGACCTGCCCGCGCTCCGCCTCGAACGAGACGCCCTTGAGCACGTGGACACGTCCCTCGTCCTGCCCGAGGTGCCGGTGGAGGCCGCGAGAGCGAAGGGCCCAGGCGGGTGCGACGTCGGGGGCTGGCGGGGGCGGGCTCACTGGGCGGTACCGCGGACGATGTCGCCCGGCTCGAGCCGCGCGGCACGGCGGGCCGGGATGAGGCTGGCGACCATCACCATCACCACCGCGGTAAGAACGGCGCCCGCGTAGTGGGCCGCGTCCCAAGTCACGATAAAGCGGTCGGTCTTGAAGATGCCGTTGATGGGCAGCGGGACCTGGGAGACGAGCCAAGTCACCGCCGCGCCCAGCAGCGCGCCGGCGACGGCGCCCACGGCAAGCACGATCCCGGCCTGCGCGAGGAAGATTCGGGTGACGTCGCGGCGCTCGTAGCCCATCGAGCGGAGGATCGCGATGTCCTTGGTCTTCTCGAGGACGATCATGGCGAGCGTGTTGAACATCGCGAGGCTGGCGATGAGCGTGAACACGGAAACAGTGATCATCGTCGAGATCCGCAGAGCGCGGAAGACGGCAAGCCAAGTCTTTTCCCGCTCCTGCCAGGCCTTCACACTGTGGCGGAGGACCTGTTCGAGCCGCGCGGCGTCCTGCGGCGCCCGCGTCGGGTCATGGAGGCTGATTTGGAGGAACGTCGCCCCGCTGGGACGCTTCAGAAGCGAGCGGGCCTCGGGCTGGTGCAGGTAGACGTTGGTCTTGTCCACCTCGCGGTAACCCGTCTCGTAGATCGCCGCGACCTGCACCCGCCGCGAGGCGCCGCGGGCGGAGATGAGCAGCGAGTCGCCCACCGCCAGCTGGAGCCGGTCGGCGAGCACGCGGCCCACCAGCGCGCCCGAGGGCGAGTTGCGGAAATCCTCGAGGCTGCCGTTCGTCACCTGCTCGGCGAGGTCGGAGACGCGCAAGTGGTCTTCGAGGCGGATCCCGAAAACTTGGGCGTCCTCCGCCTTGAACGCGCTCTGGAGCTGCACGTTACCCCGCACCACCGCGGAGACACCGCGCACGTTGGCGAATTCCCGCACCGCCGCCATCAGCGCCTGCGGCTCCTCAATGCCCTCGATGTACTTCACGCCGTCGCGCCGCGCGAAGTGCGAGTCGCCCCCGCCCGCCGCCGCCATGCTGCGCATCGTGTCCTGGATCTTGTCCTCGATGCGGATCGCCCCGTTGATCCCGAGGATCGTCTTGGTGAAGAAGCGCTCGAAGCCGCTAGTCGTCGCCTGCGTGACGATGAACAGACCCACCCCGAGGACGGTGCAGGACAGGCTCATCACCATCGCCCGCTTCTTCGCGGTGAGGAAGCGGTAGGCGATGCGCAGGTTTGGGGACGTCACGGCGGGCAGGCGGCGCGGCGCCGCTCAAAAGGCGACCTCGACTTTGACCCGCTGGCCCTCACGGAAATCCTCCAACTGGTCGACGATCACCAGCTCGCCCACGGCGAGGCCGCGCTTCACCTGGGCGTTGTTGAGCGAGACGTAGCCCACCTCGAGCGTGCGGCGCTCCACCCGGCCGTCGCGCACCACCAGAACCTTGTTGCCGTCGAAAAGGGAGCGCCGCAGGACCATTATCTGGTCCGGCGCCGAATCCACGGTGATGGTCACCTCCCCGGTGCTCAGCGGGCGCAGCAGCTCGGGGTCCGCCTTCACGTCGAGGTGAACGGTGAAACGTTGCGCGTCGTCGGCCGCGGGCAGCAGCTCCGAGACCGTGGCGTCGAAGTTCTGCGTGCCGTAGGTCAGGAGCCGGATTCGGGCGCCCTGCCCCAGCTTCACCCGGCCGAAGCTCTCCTCGCTGATCTTCGCGATCACGATCCGCTTGCGGGAGAACACAAGCGCGACCGGTTGCCCGGCGTTGATCAGCGCGCCCTCCCACGTGAGCGCCCCGGTGTTGTGGATTGTCCCGTCGAACGGCGCCGTGACCCGCATCCGCTCCCGCTGCAGCTCAAGCGCCTCCATCGCCACTTTGAAGTCGTCGTCCCCCTTGCGGTCGTCGAATTCGGTCAGCCTCAGGCGGCGGTCGATCTCGTCCAGCGCCCGCTGGAGCCCCTTGACCTCCTCCTCGGGCGCGTTGCCGAGCTCAAACAGCCGGCGGGCGGTGGCGAGGCGTTCCTCCGCGACCTTGCGCTCCGGGTTGTTCTCAAGGAGCAGGCGGGCGCGGGCCTTGTCCGTCCCGTGCTTGCGCCGCGTCTCGCTGATCTGCCGATCGAGCTCGGTGGTGTCCAGCTGTACTAGGACCTCGCCCTTCCGGAAATGGGTCCCGGGCCGGAGGATGGCGGTCACGACCTTGCCCGCGGCCTCGCTGCGCAGCTCCTTGAATCCGCCCTCGGCGTCGACCACCACGCTCCCAGTGACGGCGTCGATCGCGGTGTCACGGTTGGCGGCCTTGACGCGCGCGGTGGCGCGGGTGCCCTGGAAAAAGGCGAAGGCGACCCCGGCGGCGAGGGCGACGGCGAGCGCCGGGAGCAGGAGGCGGCGGCCGCTACGGGAAGACGTGAACATCGGCGAGAAGAGACTCCGTCAACTGTTGGGCTCGGCGCCGGCGAGGGCAACTAATTCGGCCCAGCGGGAGAAAAGCAGCGCGCGAGACTCCTGGAGGCGGATCCCGGCCTGGAGGATGCCGACCCGGGAACGCTCGAGGTCGCCGCGGGTGGCGTTGCCGAGCTCGAACTCGCGGGTGATGACGCGGCTGCCCTCGGTAGCGATGCCGAGCCGAATCTCAGCCAGCGAAACCTGTTCGGCATCGAGCCGGAGCCCGCGCTCGAGCAGCTGGATATTCTGCAGCAGCGCCTCGATCTCCGCCTCGGCCCGGCGCTCCTGCGCGCGGCGGCCCGCAACCGACTCGCGGATCGCGGCGCGGGTGGCGAAGCCGTCGAAGATTGACCACTGCGCGAAGACGCCGACCGTGCGCCGCCGCACGCCCTGCTGGTTGACGGTGTTATCGTTGACGTTGGTGGAATTCTCGAGGCTGGCGGTGGCGCTGAGGTAGAACTTGGGGCGCAGGCGGACCTTCTCGATCTCGTACCGCAGCAGCGCTTCCTTTAGCCGCAGGTCGTGGATTTCGTACTCGAGCGTGCTGCGGGCCCCGTCCCGCAGGGCGGCCGCAGCGACGGCGGCCGCGAGCTCCGCTGAGGGCAGCGTCACGGGCAGGTCGGCCGGGACAGCGGACTCGGGCAGCTCAGGCGCGCCCGCCAGCCGCGCGAGGCGGCCACGGTTGGCCTCGAACTCGGCCACCAGCCGGTCGTGGTCGAGGCGGACTTCGCGCGATCGGAGCTTTTCCCCTTCGACGGCCGCGGCCGAGGCCACACCACGGGACTTCTTCTCCTCCAGCACCGCCACTTCGGCGGTGACCAAGCGCACCGCCTCCGCCGCCGCCGTGACCCGCGCCTTCTCCGCGACCAGGCCTAGGAAGGCCCGACGGATCACCACCCGCAGGTCGCGGGCGGCTTGAGTGAAGGACTTCTGCGCGATCAGCGCGTTGATCCGGGCCGAAGCGCTCTGGTTCTGCAGCGCGCCCCAATGGTAGAGCGGCTGCGTGACGCCCAGGTTATAGAAACCGCCGCTGTCGCGGGTCTGGGAACTCGTGTTCGACGAGATCGCGGTCTGGTTGATCGCGTAACTGAGCCCGGCCCCGACGTTCGGAAGCCGCTGCGCGTCAGTGCCTTGGATTCGGATGGCGGCTACGATGCGCTCGAGATCCTGGGCCAGCAGCTGCGGGGAACGGCGGCCCGCGGCCTCCAGCAGCTCCCGCAACGCCGGCAGGTGGTGCTCGGGCAGGGTCCCGGCAACGTCCGGTCCCGCAGCCCCCCGGGCCGCGGCGACGCCCACGCCAACCCACGCCAGCAACGCGGCGCAAGCCCAGCGGGAAGGCGGGACGCGAGGGAAAATCGACACGGAAGGAATCGCGGCCAAAGCGCGGGATTTCAGGGGGCTTTGCAACAGGTTTCTCCCGGGGGCGCGTCCGCCGAGGTTTCCTCGCCACCAGCGCGGAAAATCCTCCATTCTGCGGCGATGCAAGTGCCGCTCTTGGACCTTAAACCGCCCACGGCGGAGCTCCGGGCTGGCCTGGACGCCGCCTATCGGCGGGTGCTCGACTCCGGCTGGTTCCTTCTCGGGCGCGAGCTGGATGCCTTCGAGGCGGAATTCGCGGCCTATGTTGGGACGCGCCACGGCGTCGGCGTCGCCAACGGGCTCGAGGCGCTCCAGTTGGTCCTACTCGCCCGCGGGATCGGTCACGGGGACGAGGTGATCGTGCCGGCAAACGGCTACATCGCCACCTGGCTGGCCGTGTCCCAGGTCGGAGCCCGGCCGGTGCCCTGCGAACCCGACCCCCGCACGTACAACCTTGACCCCGCGCGCGTCGCCGCCCTCCTCACGCCCCGCACGCGCGCGATTTTGCCCATCCACCTTTACGGCCTGCCCGCAGACACGGCGGCGCTGCACGCGCTGGCCGCCCCGCGCGGGCTTCTGGTCCTCGAGGACGCGGCCCAAGGGCACGGCGCCCGCCTTGGCGGCAAGGCCGTTGGTGCGCTTGGCCACGCCGCCGCCTTCAGCTTCTATCCCAGTAAGAACCTCGGCGCGCTGGCCGACGCGGGCGCGGTCACGACCGACGATGAAGTGCTCGCCGAGCGGCTCCGCCACCTGCGCAACTACGGCTCGAAGGTGCGCTACCAGCACGAGTTTCGGGGCATAAATTCCCGGCTGAGCGAGCTGCAGGCGGCGTTCCTGCGGGTGAAACTGCCCCACCTTAGCGAGTGGAACGCCCGGCGCGTCCGCCTCGCGGCCCGCTACCTCGAGCGCTTGGCGGGAATCCCGGACCTGACCCTGCCTTGGACCCCGCCCGGGGCGGAGCCGGTCTGGCACCTGTTCGTCGTGCGCACCGCGCGGCGCGACGCGTTGCAGCGCCACCTAACGGCGGCGGGGATCGGCACTCAGATCCATTATCCGGTGCCACCGCACCTTACGACGGCATTCGCGTCCGCGGGCTGGCGCCCCGGCGACTTCCCGATCGCCGAGCAGTTGGCCGCCGAGGTGCTGAGCCTCCCCATCGGCCCGCACCACACGGAGGAGCAGATCGATCACGTGTGCGCCGCAGCGCGGGAGTTCTTCGCGCGATGACGGAGGCGTCAGCGCACGAGTGCCGGGAACTGCCCGCGCGCGAATTGATTCCCGCCGCGTGGCGCGACCGGCCCGGCCCAGTCCGCACCTTCAACCCGGCCCTGCTCGCGGATGGACCCGGCTGGATGCTCGCCTACCGCGTGGTGCTCGGGGACGGCCAGCGGCGTCTTGCCTGCTGCCGGCTCGACGCGGGATTTCGAATCATCCCCGGCTCCCCAGTGCCGTTCTCGGACGCCGTGGTGTTTCCACATGATCCCTCGCTCCCGCCAGTGGCGCGCACCTGGCTGGCCGACCCGCGCCTGCACCGCTGGGGAGGGCGCATCTTCGTTTATTGGAACTCGGGTTGGCACGAGCCGCACAACCACCAATTTCTACAGGAGGTAGATCCGCGCACCCTGCTCCCCGCCGGCCGCGCCCGGGAACTCCAGTTGGCCGGGCCCCGGCGGCCGCAGGAAAAGAACTGGACCGCGTTCGCGACCGCTGAAGGGCAGGTGCACGCCGTTTACTCCATCACCCCGCACCGCGTGCTCCGTCTAGCCCTCGGGGGCGAAGGCCCAGTAATCTGCGACGACGCCGCGACCACCGATTGGGAACCGCCCAGATACCCCGCGGCGCACGGAGGCCTGCGGGGCGGGGCACCTCCGGTGTGGCACGCGGGGTGCTTCTGGTCATTCGGCCATTCGGTCCACGACGGCCCGGCGGGCTATTGTTACCGCGTGGGCGTCTACTGCTTCCGCTCCGGCCCCGACTTCGCACCCGTCGCGGGGCCCGCGATGCCGCTTGAGCTCGCGCGAGAGCGGCGGGCGCGACGGGTACATCCACGGCTGAATCCCGCGGTGGACGAGGTAATCTACCCCTGCGGCGCGGCCTTTAGTGGCGGGCGTTGGGTGATCAGTCACGGGATCAACGACGAAGCCTGCGCGCTGTCCTTCGTCGCCCCGGAGGAGGTTGAGGGTTGCCTCCGCGCGGTGCCCGGGCATCCCCGTTGACCGCGATTATGTGCGGAAACCTAGTGCAGGCACTGATCCTTGAACCCGCGCGGATGGTCGCCGGGGTGTGGGCGCGCCGCGGGCTGGTCGGGCAGTTCACGCGCCGCAACATCGAGGTGCGCCATCGGGGGAGCCGCCTCGGGCCGATCTGGGCGCTGCTGACGCCGCTCTCGATGCTGGCGCTATACTTCGTGGTTTTTGGCCTGATTTACGGGCAGCGTTTCGGGGTCGTGCCGGGAGAAACGCACTTCGACTTCTCCCTCGCCCTCTTCCTCGGGCTGAGCCTGTTCCACGCCTTCTCGGAGACCTTAGCGTGGGCGCCGGGCTTGATCGTGGCCAACCCCAACTTCGTCAAAAAGGTCGTCTTCCCGCTGGAGGCGCTGCCGGTGGCCCATCTTGGGGCCACTCTTTTCCATCTCATGGTCGGGCTGGCGCTGGTGCTGGTCTGCGCGGCGTTTTCCACCCGCGGGGTTTCCACAGGGGTGCTCTGGTTGCCGGTGCTGGTCCTGCCGCTGCTCCTGCTCGCCCTCGGCGTGGCGTGGGCGCTGGCGGCGATCGGGGTCTTTGTGCGCGATCTGGGGCAGGTTACCCCGTTCGCCTCGACCGCCCTGCTGTTCGCCTCCGCCGTGATGTACCCGCCAGCGAGGATCCCGCCGGAACTGGGTTTCCTGCAGCACAATCCCCTGCTGCAGCTGGTCGACCTGAGCCGCCGGGTAGTCCTCTGGCACGAGCCGCTGCCTTGGGTGCCGGTGCTGCAACTCTACGCGGTGGGCCTCGGCGTCTGCGTGCTGGGCGCTGTGCTGTTCTCCCTCCTGCGGCGCTCCTTTGCGGAAGTGCTCTGATCCGGATTGGCGGCCACAAAAAGCCGCCCCAGGAAAGGGGCGGCAAAGAAGAACCGAGGAAGTTGGCTCAGAGGCTGGTCGCGTTCAGAGGGTGCTCCGGGGAGGCGTCCTTGTCCGCACCTTTTAGGCCGCTCGGGCTGCTCTGCAGGTGGCCTGCAGCGATGCTGGCCGCCCGGGCCTGAGCGGCGGCCGTAGCGTTCCTCGGCTTGTCCCGGCCGCCAAGGTACAGCCCGGCCGCGCCCGCGACGTGGGGGCCGCCACACTCGTGCCGCTCATCGTCGCGTATCCGCCGCCGATGTAGGTTGAGAGGATGTTCAAGCCAGGCGCCGCCATATCCACCCCCGCGCCGAAATTGCTGAGGGAGGCAAACGTGTCGTCCGCACTATACCCGGCCCCCTGACCCAACCCGCCGGGTAGTCCATCGGTGCCCACGATCGCGCTCACGCAGATCACGTTCAGGCTGTTCGCGGGGGAGGAGCTCGCCGCGTCCACGTCGCTGTTGCCGGCCGCGACCACGAAGGCCACCCCGCGAGCCACCGAGTTGGCGATCGGATTGTTCAGCGTCGACGAACTGCCTCCGCCAAGGCTCATGTTGGCCACCTCAATCGCCGAGAAATAACGGGTGACGAAGTCGACCCCCTTGATCGCGTTAGAGATCGAGCCACCGCCCGACCGGTCGAGGACGTTGACGGCCCAAAGACGTGCGCCTGGTGCCACACCGGCGACCCTCGCGTTGTTATCCCGCGCCGCGGCAATCCCGGCGCAGTGCGTGCCGTGCCCGTGATCGTCATTGCCCGTACGGGTGTCGGCGAAACTCACATCGCGATACACATTGAGATCCGGGTGGCCCAACCGGATGCCGGTGCCGATGATCGCGACGTCCACGTTCACGCTCTCCAAATTCGACCCATCAATCCGCGCCTTGCTGTTCAAGGCGGCGCCGACGCGGACGATGCCGGGCGAGACGGCGTCATTGCTCATGGGGACCAGCTGGTCCTCCTCAATCGAGGCGCTCTGCCGGTCGAGGGCCAAGGCGAGCAGCTGGCGTAGGGTCAGGCCGCCGGGAAGCCTAGCACCGCGGAATCGTAAGCATTCTCGGCCGCGATGCGGTGGCGGGCCACAACCGACACCTAGGCGCCGGACTTTAGTATGGCGATGTACTTGTCCAAGATGCACAGCTCAGAGCGGACGGCTTGGATCAGCGGGGCGAGCTGAGTTTGCGCGGAAAGCGCGGAAGCCGAGGCCAGCAGGGCGGCAATAACAAGGGCGAATCGGGACGAGAACAGGTTCATGGCTCGGAAATTGAGGACTGCACCGGGGGTATGGACCCGACCACGCCCCTGAAGCAAGAACCCTGGCCGCTAGCGGCAATTCCCAAGCGCGTAAAAACCCGTGAAAACCACGCATCCCCGATGCACTGGGGTTGAAGTTTATTCAGCGCAGGGGCGCGAGGCGTTCCTCGACGCTCTCCCGGAGCAGCCCCCACGCCGCGCGGTGGGCGGGACTTTCGGCATCCTGGGTGAACAGGCGGAAGACCACCATCACGCCAGACCAGGCTTTCACTCCAACCGCGAGGAGGCGATATTCATTCGGGGGCAGCTCGACGCGGCCGACTAGCGCTCGGTCGGTGAATAGGCACCACGTCCCGGCCCCGCGCCGCGGCTCAAGTTCTTCAAACCGCATCGCCTGCTCGACGGAGGCGCTGACGTGCTCCTCAAAGAGTTCCACGAGGCGCTCCCGCCGCGCGCGGGGCGTCGCGGCTCGGCCCTCCGGATCCGGCAGAAACGCGAGGTCGAGACTGACCGCGCCCGCGGCGTCACGCAGCCGCAACTCCAGCGGGGCCGCGGGGTCGCGGGCACGCTCCACCACAAAGCCCGCCGGCACTGCGATCGTGACGCGGCGGCCGGGAGCCAATTCCAGGATCTCCTCGCGCTGCGCCGCAGCCAACACCGACGCAGGAGCGGCGAGCAAGCCCACGGCCAAGGCGAGCCGGCGGAGCTGGGGCGGAACGGTCACGCCGCCGCGGCCACGGGCCGCGTGCCGCTGGCCAGCAGCGTTTCGAAGCCCGGCTCCGCCTCCTCGCGCGCCACGACGCTGACCTCCACTTTGTGAAACCCGGCCTGCTTCAGGAAATCGTGTAGCGTACCCTCAGCGAACCCAAGCCAGAGATCCGCGTACAACTCCCGCGCCTGCTCAAACGTGTGCGCGTTCAGGTCGAGCACAAGCAGCTGGCCGCTTGGCCGGAGAATACGGAAGGCTTCGTCCACCGCTCGCTGCGGCTGCCGGGCGTGGTGCAGCGCTTGGCTCAGGATGGCAAGGTCCACCGAGGCGTCGGGCAGCGGCACGCGCTCGATGTCCCCGAGGCGGTAGGTAAGGTTCACGAGCCCATTCTTTTCCGCCAAAGCGGCGCCGACCTCCACCATCCGAGGCGAGCTGTCGATGCACCAGACTTGGCGGGCGCGCCGGGCCAGCAGCTGCGACACCAGCCCCTCCCCCGCCCCGAGGTCGGCGATGTCGATCTCGGGGGTCAGCTGCAACGCGAGCCGCCCGATCGCCTCCCAGGAGCGCCCCGGGCAATAGTTCCGCCCCAGCCGGCCCGCGATCAGGTTGAAGTACTGCTCCTGCGTCCGCCGCCGCCGCTGTAAAATGCGTTCCAGATTAGCCTGATCCGCCTGCATCGGCGCCGACCCGGTGACCGCGCCCAACGCCGCCACCACGAGGGCCTGGGCCGCCGCAGGGACGTCCGCGCGCCGCGAGTAGAAGGCGTTCTTCCCCTCTCGGCGGTCGCTGACGAGGTTGGCCGAGCGCAGCAGCGCCAACTGGGAGGAGATGCGCGACTGGCCCATCGCTAAGATCTCCTGCAACTCGGCGACCGAGAGCTCCTCGCGCGAGAGCAGCGCGAGCAACCGCACGCGCGTCGGGTCGGAGAGGGTTTTGAGAATGTCCCAAGGGCCGTTCACGCGGACGAGGCTAGGCGCCCCCGGCCGGCTTGGCAACCGGGGAGGCGCCCGCGGCTCACGGGGGCGGGGCCGCGGGCGCGGCGGGGCTGGAAGCGGGGCGAGGTGCCAACGGGTGTTCCTTCAGCAGCTCGTCGACCATATAGAAGTTCGTCCGGTCGCGCGTCGCCGCGCGGACCCGAGCGACCTGCTCGGCGGTAATCATCGCCCCGTTGTTGCCGAACGAGAGCCGCACATAGCTCAGCACCGCGGCTAGTTCGTTGTCGTTGAGCAGCCCGCCGAAGCCGGTCATCGGCGGCACGCCCTTCGCGGGATCGTAGGCGACGCCATTAACCTCGATCGGGCCCCAGAGGCCCTTGAGGGTCAGCTTGATCAGGCGCTCGTCTTCATCGATCCAGCTGCTCCGCTCAAGCGGCGGATAGACGCCCGCGAGACCCTTGCCGTTCGCCTGGTGGCAGGTCGCGCAATGGGCGTCGCGGAGGTAGACCTCCTTGCCGATGCCGTAGGCGCGGTTGTCCTCGCCGGAGAGCGGGCGCGCAGGGCCGAAACTCTGCTGGGCCTCCGTCTTTGGGGGGGCGGGGAAATCGTAGGTGCCAGCGAAAAACGCCGCCGCCGCCGGGTTCGCCGCGAGGTCCACGCCGCCGGACGCGCGGAGCGCCTCGGCATCATCCTTCAAGGTATGCGCGAGGATGTGCCGCGTCACCGGGCCCATCCACGGGTCCAGGGGGAGGCGCAGGGCCTCGAGAACGACGCGGGCGCCGTCCGCGTTGTCGAGCCATGAAGCGGCAACGATGGCCTCCAGGCGGACGCGCGGGTGCGGATCGCGCGCGGCCTGGAGCAGTAAGTCGACCGCACCGGGGACCTGGTGGTGCGCGTGACGGAGGACATTCACCGCGGCGGCGCGGGCCTCGTGCCGGGTGGCGCCGAGGACCTGACGGAGCAGAGCGGCATCGGGCTGGTTCTGGGCCCAAGTGGCCCAGAGGGCCTCGCAAAGGTGGCGTTCGTGGAGCGGATCGGCGCGGTCGAGGCGCGCCGCCCACGCGCGTACGGCAGGCAGGACCTGCACCGCAGGACGGCCACGGAGCTCGCGGCGCGTGCGATAGCGAGTGCGGTACTCGGGCAGCTTCAGGTTCTCCAGCAGCTCGGGGATCGTGGCCCCCGCGACCTTCGCCACGGGCACCAGCGGGCGCCCGGGATAGGTCACGCGGTAGATCCGGCCGTGGTCGTGGTCTCGGTTCGGATCCCGGGCATTGTGCTGCATGTGACCGATGAGGGCGTTGTGCCAGTCGACGAAGTACAGGGAACCGTCCGGCGCGAACTCCAGGTCCACCGGGCGGTAGTTGGGGTCGTTGCCCGAGACAAGGTCGCCGGCCAGCGTGCCGAGGAAACCCGCGCCGTCCTCCCGAATCGCCGACAGGCCAATGCCGAGGAAGCCGATGCTGTTGCAGATCATAAACTGCCCCTGCAGGTGGTCGGGGAAGTGGCGGGACGAGACGAACTCGGAACCGGAGGTCGGGCGCGAGCGCTTCGGGGTGTAAGTGCGGGTCAGCGGAATCTCCACGCCGTAGGGCATCTTGGCGGAGAGCGGGAGGCCCCACCAGTTGAGGCCGGGGGAGGCGTCGGAGATGATGCACTGGCCCCAGTCGTCAAAGGCCACGCCCCACGGGTTGTTGTAGTCGGCCTGGCTGTAGCGCTCGAGGCGGAAGTTCTTCGGATCGAAGCGCCAGACGCCGCCGTCGTTCACGCGCCGCGGGCCGTAGGGAGTCTCGACCTGCGAGTGCAGGAAGCGACCCTCGCACAGGTAGAAGGCTCCCGAGGCATCCGCGGAGAAGGCGGAGATCGCGTGGTGCGTGTCGTGGGTGTCGAAGCCGTGCATCAAGATCTCCGTGCGGTCCGCCCGGTCGTCCCCGTTGTCGTCCACCAACAGCACAAGGTTGGGCTCCTGCGCCAGGTAGACCCCCTCCGGCGCGAACTCGAAGCCGATCGGGAGGTGGAGGCCGTCGGCGAAGACCTTTTGGCGGTCCGCGATGCCGTCCCCGTTGGTATCCTCGAGGATGAGCAGCTTGTCGTTCGGCTTGGGGTCGCCCGGGCGCCAGTGGGGATAGCTCGGCATCACCGCGACCCAGAGGCGGCCGCGATTGTCGAAAGACATCTGCACCGGGTTGGCGAGGTCGGGAAACTCCTGCTCCGAGGCGAAGAGTTCGAGCTTGAAGCCCTCCATCATCTTCAGGTCCGGGATCACGCCACGGCCCGAGCGGTAGCGGTCGCTGCCCATCGCGCCGCCCGGCTTAAAGTTGGTCGGTACCGGCGGCAGCGCGTGCGTGCGGCTGTCGTCCACCGCGAGGTCCCGCTTCCAGCCAGCGGCTACGCCGTGGATCAGCTGGTCGCGAAGCGCCGCCATCTCGCGCGTCTTGCGCACCTCGTCCGGATAGTTCTGCGGCCCGTACGGCTGGTAGCGCTGGCCGTGGGTGTGCACGCCGTTGACCAGATTATAGTCCTGGTTCCAGAGCCAGTCCTTCTCCTTGACCGCAGCGTGCACGAGCGCCGGGTCCGCCTCGCTCCGGCCTGCCGGGGCCGGGCCGTACAGGCCGTCGGCCAGCAGCCGGGCAAGCTCCTTGTAGCCCGCCTCGGTGGGCGCGAAGCCGTTGAGGGTGAGCGGCGGAGCGCCGGCGGCGTAACGGCGGCGGGTCGGCTCGAACAGGTCGATGAAGGTCAGGCGGTGGCGCTCCGCCACCCGGCGCATCGCGGCCGTGTAGACGGCGAGGTTCGCGTTCTCTCGGCGGCCATCGGGCAAGTCGCGGGTCGCGCTCAGATCCTCGAAGGCGATGGGGGAGACCAGCACGAGACGCGGGGCGGCGCGGCCGTTGTAGGCCCGGCCTAGGGTGTGCCGAACGAAGGCGTCCAGCTCGGCCCCGAAAACCGGGGCGCGCTCCGGACCGTCGAACGACTCATTGAAGCCGAAGAAGGCGACCACGGTGTCGGCCTTGAGGTGGGTCAGCCACTCGTCCGGCGTGGGGAAGAAGCCCTTGCCGTTATGGGAAGCGAGCTCGGGGCGGAACTGTTCCGCACCGGGAAACGCCCACTGCGAGACGCGGGCGGGATGGGGGCGGAAACCCGGGGTGTCACCGGGGCGACCGAGGTTGCGCACGAACAGCTTTTGCCCAGGGAAGCGCAGGTGCAGTTCGGTCTCGAGCCGGCTGTAGTAGACATCGCGCTCGGCGAGGCCGTTGCCGATGAAGGCCACCCGCTCCCCCTCCGCGGGCGGGGCAACCTTCTGCGGGCGCGCGGTGGTGGCCGGTGGGGGCTCGTCCATCTGCGCGTGGGCGCCGCGCGAGGCCCGCACCTCAGCGGGGGTGGGCGTCGACGCGGCGGTCTGGCGGCTCTCCTTCGCTGCCGGCGCCTTGGCGGCATCCGCGGCGGCGAGACCGGAGGCGAGGGAGACGAGGGTGAGCAGGAGCGAAGCGAGGCGGGGAAACACGAGAACCCCAAGCAACCCGCCGGCCGCGCGCCCGGCAAGAAGAGACCGCGCCGTGCGGCGCCTCAGCGCTGCACCGGCCGCAGGACCAGGTTTCGGTAGGACACCGGGCCATGGTCGCCCTGCAGCAGGATCGGGCCCGGGCGGAGGGGGTCCCAGCCTAGGGCTCCGCCGGTGACACCCAGCAAAGGCTGATTGTCGATGATCACGCGGCCGTTGAGGACAACGGTCGCGTGCTGGTCGACAAGGGTCAGCTCGAGGGTCTGCCACTCGCCGGCCGGCTTTTCGGCGGCGACCGCAGGCGTGAGGCGGCTGTAGATCGCGCCCATATTGTGGGAATCGAGCGCCTTGCCGTGGGAATCCGCCACCTGCACCTCGTAGAGACCCCGCAGGTAAACGCCGCTGTTACTTCGCGCGGGGACGCTGACCTCCAGCGAGAGGCGGAAGTCCGTGAACTCCTCGCGGGTGCGGAGGTTGGCGGTGCGCGCCGCAGGCTTGCCCGGCTCGCGGGCGGGTGGGCGGTTGACGAGCACGCCGTCCGTGACACCCCACGCGTTGGCGAGGCGCGGCTCCTGCGCCACCCAGCCGGTCAGGTCGCGGCCGTTGAAAAGCATCACCGGCGGGCCGAAACGGACGGCGGCCAGGGCGGGCCGCGGCGGCAGCGGGGCGAGCCGGCGCCCGGTGAACTCGGTGCGGTCGAAGCCCTGGCCGTTGGAGCGCGGCACGACGCGCGTCCCGCGCAACTCGTCGCCCTCGAGGCGTGCGGACACGGTCTCGGTGAGCTGCTGCCGGCGGACGACGTGGCCCGCGCCGTCCTTGCGCTCGACCTCGCGGACGCGGGTGGTGGTCACCGCGGGGCCCTCGAGGGTGACGCTGGCGAGGGGCAGGACGCTGCCGCCTCCCCACAGGATGGAGCCGTCGACCCAGCCGGCCTCGGCCTTGAGTTCGAGCCAGCCGACGGAGCCGTTGGGGAGGGCGAGCCCCCAGCGGCCGAGCAGCGGGTCGGCGGGGGCGGCAGCGAAGAGCGGGGCGGCCAGCAGGCCGGCAAGGAAAAGGGCACGGGGGAGGAGGTGGCGGGGTGGCATTGCACGGACACGTTGGTCGACGCCGACCGGCCGGGCAACTCCGCGCTTGCGGGGCCGCACTGGCTTCCGGTTCGCTGCGCGGATGCACGTTGCCTGCCCGCTCGTCGCCGACCTCGATGCTGTCCTCCGCACCGCGGCGGCCGCCGCCGGCTGGGCGGACGCGGCCGACTTCCAACCGGAAGTCCGCGCCGCCGATCCGCGGCACGGGGATTTCCAGGCTAATGGCGTGCTGCCTCACGCCAAGGCCCGGCGCCTCAACCCGCGCGCCCTCGCCGAGCAGTTGGTCGCTGCCCTACCGGCGGAGCTGCTCGCGACCTGCGCCGTGACCGTGGCCGGGCCCGGCTTCATCAACTTCACGCTGCACCCGGAGGCCCTCCTGTCCTGGCTGCGGGCGCACGCCACCGCGGACCAACTGCGCGCCGCCTGCGCCGGGGGCACCGCTGGCACGTGGGTCGTCGACTACTCCTCGCCCAACACCGCCAAACAAATGCACGTCGGCCACCTGCGCTCGGCCGTGATCGGGGAGGCCCTCTGCCGGCTCCTCGCCTTCAGCGGCGCAACCGTGGTGCGTGACAACCACCTCGGCGACTGGGGCACGCAGTTCGGCAAGCTGATCTACGGTTATAAACGCGGGGCCGACTTGGCGGCGCTCGTGGCCGACCCGATCGAGGAACTGGAGCGCCTCTACAAGCGCGGCCACGAGGCCACGCCCGAGGGTTCACCCGAGCTCGAGGAGGCCCGCCGCGAGCTGGTGCGCCTCCAGCAGGGCGACCCCGAGAACGTAGCGCTCTGGCGCAAGTTCTCCGAGGTCAGCCTGGGCGCCTTCCAGCGCATCTACGACCGCCTGGGCATCCGGTTCGACCACCACTTGGGTGAGAGTTTCTACAACGACCAGGTCGAGCGCGTGTACACCGAGCTTACCGCAGCCGGCATCGCGGAGGTCAGCGCGGGCGCGCTCGTCGTGTTCCACCCCGAGCACCCGCGGTTCAAGACCCAGCCGTTCCTCATCCGCAAGGCCGACGGCGCCAGCAACTACGCCTCGACCGACCTCGCCACCGCCCTCTACCGCACCGAGCACTTCGGTGCGGCCGGCATCGTCATCGTCACCGACTTCCGCCAATCGGACCACTTTGAGCAGCTGTTCCTGACCGTGGGGAAATGGTTCGCGGCGCGCGGCTACCGGCGGCCGGAACTGCACCACGTGACCTTCGGGGCGGTGACTGGCGAGGACGGCAAGGCGCTGAAGACGCGCAGCGGGGACGTGATCCGCCTGAAGGCGCTGCTGGACGAGGCGGAGGAGCGGGCCTTCGCGCTGGTGACGGCCAAGAGCCCGGAGCTGCCCGAGGCGGAACGCCGCGAGATCGCGGCCGCCGTCGGCGTGGGCGCGGTCCAGTACGCGGACCTCGCGCAGAACCGGAGCAGCAACTACGTGTTCTCGTGGGACAAAATGCTGTCGCTCGAGGGCAACACCGCCCCGTACCTGTTGTACGCCGGCGCGCGCATCCACTCGATTTTCCGCCGTGCCGGGGTGGTGCCGGCGGACGCGGCGGCCCTCGCGGCGGCGGACGCGCCCTCCACGCCCGCGGAACTCGCCCTGGCGCGCCGCCTGATCCGCTTCCCGGACGCGATCCGGCAGGCGCGAGAGACGCTCCGTCCACACCTGCTCTGCCTTTACCTGTTCGAACTGGCGGGCGACTACAGCTCGTTCAACAACGCGGACAAGGTGTTGGTCGAGGAACCGGCCGTGCGGGCCCGCCGGCTGCTGCTCTGCGCGCGGACGATGCTGGTGCTCGAGACCGGCCTGCACCTTCTCGGCCTGCGGACGTTGCGGCGGATGTGAGCGCCGGCGCGCCTGGGGACGGAGAACGCTCTTGCCGATGCCGCGGCCGCGGGGCATTCTCCTCCGATGCCCGCGCAGGAGCCCCCTCTGCGGCCCGCGAACGCGACCGAAGCGTGGGGCCCCTTTCCGCCCAATCAGCTCGCCGAGCTAACGCGCGCCGGGGAGGTCACGCCGGAAACTCTCGGCCCTGACACCAACCGCGAGGGCAGGGTCGCGCTCGCGGAGCGGCCCGATCTGCTCGCTCTAGCGTTTCCGCCGCGGCAGCGGCTGACGCTGAAGCCTGCCATTCGCCCCAGCGGCCGAGCCACCGATGCCGGAATCCTCGTCCGCCGCGCCAGCCGCTCTCGCGGTGCGGGAGGTCAAGGAGATCCCCGCGGAATCGACGCGGACCGGGAAAGTGGAGGATGCTCGGCTGGTGCGTGGCGCGACCCTCGGCCGTCGCGGTGCGCTGGCCGGGTTGCTGCTCGCCACCGGTTCCAGCGCGGCGATGGCGAGGGGCGCCGCCGGCCTGTTTGCTTGCACCCTCTGCTACCGCCCGCTCGCCGCCGGGACCACCCTCGGTTTCGGGCTCGCGGCTGGGTTGCAGTTGCCGGGTCGACCCGCCTCGCGCCTTGAACCCGCCCCCGGACGCCCCGCCCGCGCCACCCGCTGAACGCCGGGCCGGCCCCGCGTGGCTCGCGCGCCTCGCGCACCTCTGGCACTCCAGCATCTGGGAGCCAACGACCCTCGGCGACCGCTCCCTCCGCGGGCGGAGCCTGGCCGTCCTGCGCGTCATCTCGATCACCTTGACCGTTTTCCATGAAACCCGGGTCGTGAGCCGGGCGGCCGCCCTGAGTTTCACCTCCCTGCTTAGCTTGGGCCCACTCGTCGCCATCTCCGTTTTGGCTGGAGGCTTTGCCCTAGGCCAGCAGGACCACCAGCTGCTCACCCACCACATCAGCACCCTGCTCGCTAACGTGGCGCCGCAGCTGCATTCGCTCTCCGCCGACGCCGGGACCGCGGGGGCCACGGGTGGCGTGAATCCAGAGCTGCGGCGGATCGTGGACGGCTTTGTGCAGAGCGCGCGTAGCGGCTACGGCGGCGCGGTCGGGGCGCTCACGCTGATCTTCATCGCGCTGATGATGTTCAAGTCGATTGAGGACGCCTTCAACGACCTCTGGGGCATCAACCAGGGCCGGTCGCTGCTGATGCGGGTGGTGTTCTATTGGAGTACCCTGACCCTCGGCGCGGTGCTCTTCTTCGCGGCCGTGGCCCTGCTGGGGGCTGGGGCGGCGGTGAACGTGTTCCACGAATCGCTGTCGCGGCTGCCTGGCGGCGCACGCCTCGTGGCGGCCCTCGGCTGGAGCCTACCCGCATTCTCCCTTTGTCTGCTGACCCTGGTGCTGACGCTGGTCTACCGCGTTGTGCCCAACACGCCCGTACTCTGGCGCGCCGCCTTCGCGGGGGGCGCGGTGGTCGCGCTGCTCCTCCTGCTAAACAACGTCGTCGCCTTGCTCTATGTGCGGCGCGTGGTGCTCACCCAGAACCTCTACGGCCAGCTTGCCGTGCCCTTGGTCATGGTGCTCGGCCTCTACGTGTTCTGGCTCTACGTGCTCATCGGGGGCGTCATCAGCTACGCGGTGCAGAATGTGCACTTCCGCAACAGCCAGACAGCCTGGAGCCGCCTGACCGAGGCGATGCGCGAGCGGCTCTCGCTGGCGGTGCTGCTCACCATCGGCCGCCGTTTCGAGGCTTGTGCGCCCCCGGTCACCGCCGCCGAGCTCGGCCGCCGCCTGCGCGTGCCCAGCCAGATCCTCAACGAATGCCTCAGCCGCCTCGGCGGGATGGGGCTCGTGAACCCGCTGCGGGCCGCCCCGGGCCGGCCCGCGACCGAGTTCCGCTTCCAGCCGGCGCGCCCCTTGGCCCGGATCACGCTGCTGGACTTCAAGCGGCTCGGGGATCGCCTCGGCGACGACCCTGTGGGCCACTCGCTCGAGTGCGTCGATCCCCTGATGCACGCCTACGAGGTGGCCCTCCGGCGCCTGGACGAGCAGCCGTTCTTCCAGCGGTCCCTCGATGACTTGTTCGCGGCGCACCCCCTCCCGCCGCCCTCCGTGGCGGACCCCCGGCCCGCGGTGGAATTACGCCCTTGCCAGCCTCCCCCCCCAACCTAAGGCTGACCTGCTTTCGCCCATGATTTCCTGGATCCAGAAATACTTCCAGCACCACTTCCGCGTCATCTTCGCCGCGCTGCTGGGGGTGGTCATCATCGCCTTTGTATTCACCATCGGCGCGGCCCCGGGCATCGGCGGCGCCGAGCGCGGGATGGTCGACCGCCCGTTCTTCGACTACAATCTGAGCCTACAGTCCGACCAGCAGCGCCTGACGGGCGACGCCAGCCTCAGCGCCAGCCTCCGGGTCGGCGCTTTTGGCCAGCTGGACGGCGACCAGGTGCGGAACTACGCCTTCCAGCGCGCCGCCGCCCTCCACCTAGCTGCCCGCTGGCACCTGCCGCCCGCCTCCACCGCTGAAGTCACCGCGCAGCTGAAGACCCTCCGCGCCTTCGCCGGCCCCGACGGCCAGTTCGACCCCAAGACCTACCAGACCTTCCGCGACAACCTTAAGACCAACCCCCGCGGCCTCACCGAGGGCGACATCCTCCGCGTGGTGTCCGATGACGTGAGGGTTGAAAAGGTGCAGAACCTCCTCGCCGGCCCGGGCTACGTCCTCCCCGGCGACGTCCGCACCCAGCTCCTCCGCACCGACACCAAGTGGACCCTCGCCACCGCCACGGTGGACTACGCCGCCTTCAAGCCGGTCATTACCCCCGCGGAGAGCGAGGTAACCCAGTTCTTCGAGCAATCGGGCGGCCGCTTCGACATTCCGCCGCAAGTCAGCCTCGCGGTGGTGGAGTTTCCCGCCCTCGACTACGTGGGCAAGGTCAACCTGGCTGAGACCGAGATCCGAGCCTTCTACGACGCCAGCCCCTCCCGCTTCCCCAAGCCCGCCGATCCGGCCAAGCGGGACGCCCCGGTCCCGAGCGTGACCCCGCCGGCCGATCCCGCCGCCGACTTCGCGGCCGTCCGCGCGCAGGTGGAGTCCACGCTGCGTTTCGAGCGTGCGGCGAAGCTCGCGCAGAAGGCCGCCAGCGACCTTTCCCTCGCCCTCTTTGAGTCCAAGGCCCGCACCTCCGAGGCCGTCGCGGCCTTCCTAACCAGCCGCCAGCTAAACGCCAAGCCGCTGGCGCCGTTCAGCCGCGACGCCGCCCCCGCCGAGCTCGGCGGTTCCCCGGAGGCCGTCGCCGAGGCCTTCCGCCTGGACAAGGACCGCCCCGCCTCGGACGCCCTCTCGACCCGGATGGGCGCCCTGATCCTCGTCTGGAAGGAGTCGCTCCCGACCCGCAAGCCACTCTTCGCCGAAGTAAAGGCGCAGGTGTCCACCGATTACGTCGAGGGCGAGCGCCGCAAGCGGTTCATCGAGCTCGGCCGCAAGGTGAAGGCGGATCTCGAGACTCGGCTCAAGGCCGGGGCCACACTGGAGCAGGCCGCCCCCGTGGCCGGCCAGGCGCACGGCCTCACCCTCACCGCCAAGGCGCTGCCCGCTTTCGACCTCAACGCCCGCCCGCAGGACGTCGACTTCGCCGTCCTCGGCACGCTCGAGCGCCTGCAAAAGGGCCAGCTTTCGGATATGGCCTTCAGCGGCGAGCAGGGCCTGTTTGTGTTTGCGGTCGACCAGCAGCCGCCCGACACCACCGAGGCCAACCCCCGATTCGCCGAGACCCGCGCCCGGATCGCTGGCTTTACCTCCCGCATCGGTGGTTCCTCGGCCCTCGCCGAGCTGGTCGAGAAGGAGCTCAAGCGCGGCGAGCCCAAGCTGCCCTAAGCGCCCACGGGCGCGCCCCGCGCCCATTCCGGGGTCGCCGGCCTTCCCCCCGATGCCCCTCCGGTCCTACGCCTCCGCCTCCGGCCCCTGCCGCCTCTGCGGCGAGGGCTTCGAGCACCGCCAAGGGCCCGCGGAGCCCGACCTCGCGGCCTGCCCCCGCTGCGGCCAAGCCGTCCGCCGTCGCGCCGTTGATCCGGTGAATTCACCGCAACTTTCCGCCCCACTTTCCGTCTCGCGCGCGCGACAGGCCGGCTTCACCGTCCTCCGCCGCACCTCCGGGGGCGAATACGAAAAACAGTAACTTTCTTTCTTCCAACGTGTCTCGCGCCCGCCGCCCCGCGCTTTCTGCTATGCCCAGCCTCCCCGCCCGCCTCCTGCTCGCGCTCCTCGCCGGCGCGCCCCTCGTCCGCGCCCAAGCGCCCGCCGCCAGCACCCCGGGGGCGGTCGTGATCGCGCCGGACAAGCCCTTCACCCTTGAGGAGGCGATCGCGCTCGCCCTGCAGAAGAGCTTCAACCTCCAGATCCAGGCCATCGCCCGCGCCAACGCCAAGGACAATGTCACCATCCAGGAGGCCGGCTTCGACCCCACCCTGACCGCGAACGTCTCCCGCTCGCTCAACCAGGCCGCCTCAACCACCAACCGGCTCGACGGCACGGCCGCCCAAGGCCCCCGCAATGACAACACGGTGATGCGCGCCGGGGTGAGCTTGCCCCGCCTGCCGGCCACGAACGGCACCCTCAGCCTGACGACCAACGTTTCCCGCGGGGCCACCAACTCGGTCAACTCTCTCTTCAACCCGGCCTATAACAACGGCATCAGCGCCACCCTGAACCAGCCTCTCCTGCGGGACTTCGGCCGCGACGCCGCCCTGACAGCGCTGGAGAACGCCCGGCTCGCCTTCACGATCGCCAGCACCACCTACCGCAGCGCAGTGCTGAACACGGTGGCCAACACCGAGAACGCCTATTACAACCTCGTCGCCGCCCGCGAGGCGCTCCGCATCGCCCAGCTCACGCTCGAGGGCAATCAGCGGCTCCTCGACGAGAACAAGGCCCGCCGCACCACCGGCGTGATGACCGATCTCGACGTCCTCAGCGCCGAGGTCGGCGTCGCCCGCGCCCGCAACACGGTCGTCCAGCGGGAGCAGGGCGTGCGCGACGCGGAAGAGCGCCTGATGAACCAGATCAACGTGCTCTCGCTCGACACGCGCCCGGGCCCGGTCGACTTCGCCCCCTACGCCGAGGGCGCCCCGAACTTCGCCGCCTCCTATAAGATGGCCCGCGAGTTCTACCCGGAAACAATGTCGCAGGAGCAGACGATCAAGCAGCTCGAGCTCAACCTCGCCACCGCCCGCCGCAACACGCTGCCGGACCTCGACCTCATCGCCTCCCTCGGCTACAGCGCCCGCACCACCAACGCCAACTACGGCCAGGCGATCGCCAACCTGCCCAACGACCACGGCAACAACTGGTCCCTCGCGCTCAACTATTCGCTCCCGTGGGGCCAGAAGGCCGACAAGGCCCGCCTGCGTCAGGCCAACGCCAACCTGTCCTCAGGCAAGATCCGCCTCGAGCAGCTCGAATCCCAGCTGATGCTCGATGTTCGCATCGCCGTCCGCGCGGTCGAGACCAATCTGGTGGCCGTCGAGATCGCTCAAAAGGCGACCGAGCTGGCCACCCGCCAGTACGAGCAGCAGAAGGCCCGCTTCGACGCCGGCCTCTCCACCAGCCGCATCGTGCTCCAGTTCCAGGATGACCTCGAGGCCGCCCGCAACAGCGAGCTGTCCGCCAAGCTGAACCTGCGCCGCGCGGTCGCCGAGCTGCGCCGCCTCGAGGGCACCTCGCTCCAGCGCTTCAAGGCGGAGATGCCCTGAGCGGCGTCCTGCCGGCCCCCGCCGCCGCGATGCCGGTCGCCCTCCTTGTCCGCCTCCTCCTCTGGCTCTGGCTGGGCGGCGCCCTCGCCCTCGGCCACCACGGCCTCTGGGGCCGCCTCCCGCCGTTCGGCCAGCTCGCACTGGTGCTGGCGCTCGCCGCCGGCGCCTTTTCCCTGCTGCGCCGCATCCCCGCGCTCGCCCGCTGGCGGGAGGCACTGGACGAGCGGATCCTGCTTCTGCCCCACGGGATCCGCCTCGCCGGCATCTACCTCGTGGTGCGCCACCTTGA
>Ga0194115_10000187_pt1 | contig 97495 bp, 93 predicted proteins | sample TA2MahsurfametaG_3_FD_148656 | JGI IMG/M metagenome (GOLD analysis project Ga0194115, IMG submission 148656) | Freshwater microbial communities from Lake Tanganyika, Tanzania - TA2015002 Mahale S4 surface | ecosystem: Environmental > Aquatic > Freshwater > Lake | place: Tanzania: Lake... | reverse complement strand
CTTGCCGTACCCGCGCCTGCTCACGCGTGGTGTCGGGGTGTCCTTCCGAAGGACATCACTATCAAGGGCGAACCCGGTGCCGGGAACCGTGGCAGGTCACTGGGGCTGTCGCTCGCTGAGCAACTCTGACCGCCAGCAAGATGTGCTGGCGTGCTGCTTGACGATGACGACCTCTGTATCGATGGGCTCGACCCCCTCGCGTGTGCGCCAATCTCAATGCACGCTACGATGGGTCCCATCATGTTGCTCGCGCTGACAGCCATATGCATCGGGGCCAGTTTGGGTGCAGTGCTGCGTTGGCTGCTCGGCGTGTGGCTCAACCCTGCGCTGAGTCAGGTGCCGATGGGAACCTTGGCAGCCAATCTCTTAGGCGGCTACTTGGTGGGGGTGGCGGTGGCGTTGTTTGCCTCGCATCCTGATTGGCCTGCCCATTGGCGGCTCTTGGTGATCACAGGTTTTTTGGGAGGGCTCACCACCTTTTCTACCTTCTCGGCCGAGGTGGTGTCTCTGCTCGAGCAACAACAATGGACGTGGGCGATCAGCACGACCGCGCTGCATCTGTTGGGGTCGCTGGCGATGACCCTCCTGGGCATGGTCACCGTTGGCTGGATCCGCTCAGCCTAACTGCCTGCCAAAGGGCCCGGTCTGAGTGCTTGGGGGTGGCCTCAGCAGCACCAGATTCGACGCCAAAAAGGGCCCTGACTTTGGCCGCATCGCGGACCGGTGTCAGTTCGGCGGCACGGCGGCCACCGGCCCCATCGGCACCAGACAAGGTACGCCGCCGGATCCAACCGCCGCAGCCCACTCCTTCAGAGCCTGATTGCGCCACAAAGCAGGTGGCGTCTCGAATCAGCTGCTCCAGTGTGGGAACCTCGTTCAGCGTGGCCGTCCGCAATTCGAATGAAGGCATAAGGTCTTCGCGCAGCGCTCAGCGAACACTTGAGCACCCGGGCCTGGCCCACACCTTGCTGCCAGCCTCTATGAGGCCGTTAGCATTGATGCTAAGGGGGAACATTCATGGACCGTCGAGATATCCTGCGTCAACTCTTGGGTCTCAGCGCGGCGGGCCTGGCAAGCCCAAGCAGCTGGGCCACGCCCGAGCTCACCCAAAACCCGTTTGCACTTGGCGTGGCCAGCGGCAGCCCAGACCACCGGTCCGTTGTGTTGTGGACGCGGCTCTATGACCAGGGTTTCTTCGACTCCAAGCTTCCCAACGTACCGATTGCGGTGCGCTGGGAACTGGCACACGATGAGCAATTCAGCCGCGTGCTGGCTTCGGGCCAGGCCGTGGCCGACCCAGCCCTGGCGCATGCGGTTCACGTTGAGCCCGATGGCTTGCCGCCGAACACCTGGCTGTACTACAGGTTCAGAGTGGGGGCCATGGTCAGCCCGGTAGGCCGTACCCGCACCCTGCCTGAGCCGCAGGCATCCGTTTCGAACTGGCGGATCGCCTTCGCCTCGTGTCAGCACTATGAAAGGGGATATTTCGGCGCCTACGCCCACCTTGTGAAGGACAAGCCTGATCTCGTCTTGTTCCTGGGGGACTACATCTACGAGTACGCACCCTCGCGTGCGGCCGGCCTTGTTCGTTCAGTGGAAGGGAATTGGTGCCTGAGCCTGCCCGACTACCGAGCGCGCTATGCGACCTACCGGCAAGACCCCCACCTGCAGGCAGCCCACCGCGCAGCGCCTTGGGTTCTGACCTGGGACGACCACGAGGTGCAAAACGACTACGCCGGTGTGCAGCCGGGAAATCGAGGGCCCGAGGTGTCCGACTTTCTGGCGCGTCGAGCAGCCGCCTACCAGGCTTACTACGAGCATATGCCCTTGCGGGCATCTACGCTGATCGAACGTCTAGGAGGGCTGCAGCGAGGGGGCGAATTGCGCCTGTATGCCAACTACCGCATTGGCGACTTGATCAACCTGTCGACTCTTGATAACCGGCAATACCGACACCCTCAGGTATGCACGGCCAATGGCAGGCTTGGTTCATCGGGTGTTGACCGCTTGAGCTGTGCAGCCTTGGGCGACGAGCGCAGAAGCCTGTTGGGCCTGCAGCAAGAGCAGTGGCTGGCCCAGCAGCACCGCGGGAGCCCACAGCGCTGGCATGTCCTGGCCAACGCCACCTTGTTTGGCCAGCGGCTGTACGGCTCGGCATCGAAGCCGCGGGTTTCCAACGATGGTTGGGACGGCTACCCCCGTGCTCGACAACGCCTGATCGACCACTTTGACCAACACGGCGGGCAAAACCTGCTGGTGCTTGGCGGGGACATTCACGAAAACTGGATCGGGCACATCCTGCGCAGCTACGACCAGCCCAGTTCGCCTGGTGTGGGCGTCGAGTTCTGCGGCGGTGCGCTGGCAAGCTCTCTTACCAATCCGGCCGCCCTGGAATCGCGCAGGCGCTTGAATCCGCACTTTGTGTACGGGGACAGCGGCGTTCACGGGTATGGCGTGGTCGACATCACACCCCAGATGCTGGAGCTGAGGGTTCGGGCCGTCGACAACAGCGCGCTTCGAAGCCCCGCCATTCGCACAGCGGCCGCCTTTCGGGTTTCACACGGGCGGGCGAGGCTCGAGCCTGTGGTAGCCTGACCCGCAGGCATTGCACCAGCCGGCATCGTTTTTGGCCAAGCGCGGCTGTGTTTGAACCGTGAACAAACGCCGCCGCACCCTTGTACTGCAGGCCTGCGCCGCTTGTGCCGGCACCTCGGCCTGTCCAGGCCAGCATGGGTCGTTCGGTGCCTTGAGTCAGCGATTGGTCAAATCGAGGGGCGCCGCTTCAGCCACAAGTCACCTGAGACTCGCGGCTTCATGACCGAGACAGAATGCAGCCCGCGGGTCCAACGCCGCGCACCCCTTGAGGCTTTGACGATCTTGAACACGACGGAACTTCGCCCGACCAACCACATGGGCGCCTGGACCTTTATACCCTTTGCGCTGACCATCTTTACCAGCGCTTTCCTGCTGTTCCAGGTACAACCCCTGTTGAGCAAGCAAATCCTGCCTTGGTTCGGCGGCAGCCCAGCGGTCTGGACCACAGCCATGCTCTTCTTTCAGTCTCTGCTGTGTTTGGGCTACCTGTACGCCCATGCGGTGACGCGTTGGTTGTCGCGTCCATGGCAGGCACGCGTTCACCTGGCGCTGTTGGCGGCGTCGGCCCTCTTGGCCGCGCAGGTCTTGCCCGACTTGTCATTGCGCCCCCAATCGCCCGATTCACCAGTGGCCCAGGTGCTCACCATCTTGGGGCTCAGCGTGGGCTTGCCTTACTTTTGCTTGGCCACCACCGGTCCCCTGGTCCAGCATTGGTTCACCCGTACACCCCACGCCCATGCCGTGTTCCGCCTGTACGCGCTGTCGAATCTGGGCTCGTTCTTGGCCCTGTTGACCTTCCCCTACCTGCTCGAGCCCTGGCTGGAACAGGGCGAAATGGGCTCCTTGTGGACCTTGGGTTATGGGGTCTTTGCCCTGCTGTGCGCGCCCTTGGCGCTGGGTTGGTGGCAGGACGCTGGTGCGCATAAACCCGCCCCGTCGCTCCCAACCCAGCCGATGAGGGCCAATCCCGGTGAGCCCGATGCGCCCGGTGCGTCCCGAATTGGGGCCAAGGGCCCTGTCGCGGTGCAGGCCTTGGGCGCAGACGCAACATGGCCCGTGAGCATGCAACGCTTGGCTTGGGTGGCCCTGCCGGCCTTGGCGTCGCTGGTATTCATCGCCGCGACCGACCAGATCAGTCACGACATCGCACCCGAGCCCCGCCTGTGGATCACGACCTTGGGTCTGTACCTGTTTACCTTTATATTGACCTTCGATCACCCACGCTGGTATCAGCCGCGCCTGTATGCCCTTGCATCCCTGGCGCTGGTCGTAGCCACCGTCGGTATTTCCGATATCCCACACTGGTTCGGCTGGGATTGGGACTATGGGGTCGACGAAGTGCGCTGGCTGCATTACGGGCTGATCTTGACTGTGTGCATGCTGTGCCACGGGCAGTTGTATCGAAGCCGACCGGCCGATCCGAGACGCTTAACCGAGTTTTATCTTTGCATGTCGTTGGGCGGTGCCCTGGGCGGACTGTTCGTCACCTTGGTGGCCACCTCGTACTTCGACGACTATCACGAGTGGCTGATGGCTCTGGTGCTGGCTGCCTTGCTCGCCTGCTGGGTCTTGTTTGCAACGCCGCCCTCACCCCTGGGGCGGCCCTGGGCGGGTGCCGTTGTGGCCACGGCCGTGGTGGGTCTGTTGGTCCACCTCCTCAACCCCTGGTCCTGGCGCGAGGTGCGCACGACCGACCGCAGCGAGACCCTGCTGGAGCAGTCACGTAACTTTTACGGCACCGTTACCGTCACCGAACGTCGCTTTGTCAATCAACCCGAGCGTGATGAGCGGGTATTCTTCAGCGGTAACGTTACCCATGGGCAACAGTCTCTTTGGCCAGAGCTGCGGCATGTGCCGACCACTTATTACGCCCGCGACAGTGGCATCGGCGAAACCCTGCAGTGGGCGATGGACCGCCAGCCGGCGTTGTCGGTGGCGCTGATCGGCCTGGGTGCTGGCACGCTGGCCAACTACGCTCGGCAAGCCGATGACTACGACTTCTACGAAATCAACCCAGCGGCGGTGCACATTGCGCAGCGCTGGTTCGACAACCTGGCCACCTGTAAAGCCCATCGCCAGCAAATCCTGCTGGGCGATGCCCGTTTGAAGATGGAGCAGTTGCCGGCTGATCGTGCTTACGACGTGATCGTCCTGGATGCCTTTACCGGGGGATCGGTGCCGATCCACCTGCTTACCCGCGAAGCCTTTGCCATCTACAAGCGCCACCTCAAGCCCGATGGCTTCTTGGCCATCAACATCACCAATGCCTACCTGCACCTGTACCCCGTGGTGCGTGCGCAGGCTGAGGCCTTGGGCATTCCCTTCCGGCACAAGCACCAAGAGGTTGACGAAACCCGTTACATCCGACGCAACCTGCACTTCATCATGACAGCAGATCGCGACTACTTGAAGGCCTACCCGTCGGTGGACGGCCGTTACTTTGACGAAGCCGGCCGCCTGGTGCGCACCGAACCAGTGAACATGCCCGGCTTACGCCTTTGGACCGACCAGTTCAGCAGCATTGCCCCGATCGTGCGATAAACCCTCGACCCCGGGCTCACCCCGCCCGCAGCGGCCCTATGGCGGAGGGCACGGCAGGGACATTGCGCCCGGCCCTGGCGTTGGCGGCTAAGCTTGTACCTCCCCGCAGCGCAGCGGCAGTGCCGCTGGGCTTTGTCCCCACCGCTGTTTCACAGCATAAGCCCAACCACAAACAACGATGATGCCCGCCCGCCAGCTTTTCTTGACCCTGTTGTGCGCCGTCAGTGCGGCGCTAGCGCCTGCTGCCTGGGCGCAGTCCAAGAGCGCCGATGCCACCTATGTGCCCCAGCGTGGCCAGGCGGGCAAGGACGTGATTTGGATACCCACGCCGCAAGGCCTGATCGACAAGATGCTCGAGGTCACCCGGGTTGGGTCCGACGACTTGGTGTACGACCTCGGGGCTGGTGACGGCATCATCGCCATCACCGCTGCGGGTCGCCATGGTGCGCGTGCTGTGGGAATTGAGTACAACCCGCAGATGGCAGACTATGCTCGGCGCAAGGTCGCCGAGGCCGGTCTGAGCAACAAGGTGAGCATCATCACGGGTGACATTTTCAAAGAAGACTTCAGTGCGGCCACGGTGGTCACCCTGTACCTGTACCCGGACCTCAATATGCGCCTGCGTCCCTCAATTTTGGCCATGAAACCGGGTACGCGCGTGGTGTCCCACGCTTTCACTATGGGCGACTGGGAACCCGATGAAACCGTCAGTGACCAATCGGCCCGGGCGTTTTACTGGATGGTGCCGGCCCAGATCGAGGGCGAGTGGACCCTCAACGGCTTGGAGGGCATGCCGGTGAACTTGAGCTTTCGCCAGTCCTTTCAGCAGATTGGCGGCATGGCCACCATCCAGGGGGTCAGCCAGCCCTTGGTCGGCGCGCGGTTGCGGGGCGATGAGCTGAGCTTCAAGATGAGCCTGCCCGACCGCCAACTGGTCAGCTTCACTGGCCGTGTGAAGGCCAGCACCATCAGCGGAACGCTCAACACACCCAGCGCGAATCTGTCGGCTGAAGCCCGTCGGAAGTGAGCCCCATGACTGGGTCGCAGGGCGTACCATCGCAGGCCAGCCCCGCCACCCCCAGCCCGCAACGCGTGCTGCAACCCCTGGCTGCGGTGGCCCTGACCGTGGGCATCGTGGTGGGGGCTGGTATCTTCAAGACACCGTCTTTGGTGGCTGGCATCAGCGGTGATGCTGGCTGGGCCCTGGTGCTTTGGGCGGTGGGTGCGGCCATTTCGATCGCCGGGGCCCTGTGCTACGCGGAGTTGTGCACCGCCTATCCCCACGCGGGTGGTGATTATCACTTTCTGCAACGCGCCTTCGGTCGAGACTTATCTTTCCTCTATGCCTGGGCCAGGGCTGTCGTGATCAACCCAGGGTCCATCGCGCTCTTGGCCTTCGTCTTCGGCGACTACATGAGTACCTTGCTGAGCCTGGGCGCATACTCCAGTGCGGTGTGGGGCTTGGGCATCGTGGTGGCCCTGACGGTCATCAACTGGGCGGGCTTGAACGCTTCGGTGCGCCTGCAGACGGCGTTGACGGCCATCGAGTTACTCGGGCTGCTGGCCGTGGTGATCGCTGGGCTTTGGGCTCCAGCGCCAGCGTCGCAAGCGGTGAATTGGTTCATGCAGGCGCCTGCGCCGGCGCAGTGGGGGCTGTGTTTGGTGTTCGTGCTGTTGACCTTTGGCGGCTGGAACGAATCAGCTTATGTTTCGGCTGAGGTACGGGGTGGGCCGCGCGCGATGGTTGGGGTGATCGTGGCCAGCATGGCCGTGCTCACCCTGATGTACCTCTTGGTCAACTGGGCGCTGTTGCAGGGCTTGGGGTATGAAGGCTTAAGCCAGAGCAAGACTGCAGCAGCGGACCTCCTGGGTCAAGTCTTCGGGCCCTGGGCCCAAAAGGCCCTGGGCCTGCTTGTGGCAGTTGCGGCGCTGACCAGCATCAACGCCACGATGGTGGTCGGTGCGCGCAGCAACTACGCCCTTGGTAGAGACTGGCGCGTTTTGCACCGATTGGGACATTGGCACGAACAGAACGCCAGTCCTCGTGTGGCGTTTGGCCTTCAGGCCCTGATGGCGGTGGCCCTGATCTTCTTGGGTACCCAGCAGGCAGATGGCTTTGCCGCCATGGTGGAGTTCACCGCACCGGTGTTTTGGAGTTTTCTCTTGTCGGTGAGCGTCGCGGTGATTTGGTTGCGGCAACGAGATGCGCAGGCGGATCGCCCCTTCAAGGTGCCGCTGTACCCCCTGACACCGTTGGTATTCGGAGCAGCCTGCGCTTGGCTGGCCTACTCCAGCATCACCTACGCCATCAGCCGGCAGGCCATCGGCGTGTCCTTGGGGCTGATGGCCAGTGGCGTGTTGGCCTGGTGCTTGCTCCGCTGGCGCGAAGCTCGCCCATGACCCGCCGTGCCCCGCAGGGTGGCCGGGGCATGGCCACCAAACCGCTGCAACCACTTTGCTCTTGGGTGTTTCAAGGCAGGGCCAGCCAGCGCGACAACGCCGCCACGTCCTCAGGGAACAACTGCCCCCGATCAGACTGAACCACGCGGGCCTGCCGGTCAAGCACCGCTATGGCTGGAACCATGGTGGGCCGGGCAAACACCTGGGCCAGGTTCTGGTCGTACCACGCGCAGGCGAAGGTGTAGCCGCCCCGGTTCAGGTATGCGCGGGCGGTTTCGGCCTGCCGATCCACCGATATGCCCAAGACCTGCAGCCCTTGACGGCCGTGACGCTCCCAGAGGGCTTGAATCTGCGGCGTCTGTTCCCGGCAGAAGGGGCACCAGCTGGCCCACCAATAGATCACAGTGACCTGCCCCTTGAGTTGTGCGGGCGAACGGGCAGGGTCGCTGAGCATGTGAAGCTCGGGCCACACCACCCTTTGACCCACCGGCGGCGGCGCCGGCATGGCCAGGGCTTTTTCAGGCGCCGCCTGGGCCCACGCATTCGGGCCACACGCACCAGCCAGTGCGCTGGCGGCCATTGACTTCAGGGCCAAACGCCTGCGCGGTGATGGGCCGTCCGGGCTCAAGTGCGCTCGCATGAGCAGCACTGCACACAAGGGTAACCGGTGGCTCACTGAGGCGGGGTTCCTGGTGCCTGAGGGTACGCTGGTTGCTGAGGGTACGCTTGTTGCTGAGGGTAGACTGGTTGCTGAGGGTAGGCTGGCTGCTGAGGGTACGCTGGTTGCTGAGGGTACGCTTGTTGTTGGCCGTAGGCTTGTTGTTGTGTATAGGCCTGCTGTTGCGCATAGGCTTGTTGCTGTGCATAGGCCTGCTGCTGTGCAGAGTCCGGCGCGCGTATTCCGCGAGCCACCAGGGCAGTTTGGGCGCTGGCGGAACTGCCAGCGTCAGACAGCGTCGCAGCGGGGCTGAACAGGCTGCGCAGCATGTCGGGCATGTCAGCTGCTAAGAACTCGAGGGCGCGATCGATCACGCCAGCAAGTTCAGGGTCGTCTGCTGTTCCAAACCATTGGGCGCGGTTGGCAGCCATGAGCCTCACCTGATCCAAATTGCACCGAGGCAGGTTGAGCTTTAACCATCTCATGCCAGCCAAATGGCGAGCGTCGGGATGGTGAACCACACGGCCGATGGTGCGGAATTCGGCAAGTGAACATGCTGGCTTAGCAGCGTCTGGGGTGCGAGCCGCCGATTGAGCGTGCGCCTCAATGCACAACAACGTCAAGATCAGCGCCAGTAGGCCGCGCACAGCGCAATAAGGGCTTGCTCCCATCAATTGTTCCGCCTTGGTGAAGTTCCACACATCCATGAGTTGGGTCGGCATGGCGCGCAAAAGCTGAAGGGTCGCCCTACAAAACGAAGAAAGCCGGCATGGCCGGCTTTCCCCTAAGCGCGCAGCCAAGGGCAGGCTGAATGCCCGCCCCGGCTGCGACAGCCCTTAGCCCCCTGGCGGTTTGCTTCCAGGCGGAGGCTGCGTTCCTGGCGGCGGCTTGGCCCCACCTGGAGGCGGCCCACCTGGAGGCGGTCCACCTGTGGGCGGCTTGGCCCCACCTGGGGGCGGCCCACCCGGAGGCGGCCCACCTGGAGGCGGTCCACCTGGAGGCGGTCCACCTGTGGGCGGCTTGGCCCCACCCGGAGGCGGCCCACCTGGCGGCGGTCCACCTGGAGGCGGTCCACCCGCGGGCGGCTTGGCCCCACCTGGAGGCGGCCCACCCGGAGGCGGCCCACCCGGAGGCGGTCCACCTGCGGGCGGCTTGGCCCCACCTGGAGGCGGCCCACCCGGAGGCGGTCCACCCGGAGGCGGTCCACCTGCGGGCGGCTTAGCCCCACCTGGAGGCGGCCCACCTGGAGGCGGCCCACCTGTGGGCGGCTTGGCCCCACCTGGAGGCGGCCCACCCGGAGGCGGTCCACCTGGAGGCGATCCACCTGCAGGCGGATTGGCCCCAGGTGGGGGCTTTTTGGGGTCGGCAGTCTGTGCACCGACCAGGGTTGTGCCCAGTACCATCACCGCCACCAGTGCGGTTTTCTTCACCATCACGTTCTCCTTCCGTCAAGGTGATGCTTGGCCAAGCAATGCACCAATGATGCATCTCCTAGAGGTCCACAGTGTTTAAACGAGCCAAGTGAGCCCGAGAGTAGTCCTCAAAATCCACATATGTCAAGGGGGTTTGATGAGGCGTTCGGCATATGACCAGAAGGGGTTGCCCTACAGCCTGGCGCGTACCAGGTTAGCAGGGTGTGAAATTTCCCCAAACCGACCTCGGCTCGAGGCAGGCTTGAGCCCAAGCCGCCCCTTTTGGACGACTTTAGAGTGGGCGGCCGTGGCGAAAGCACCTGCGAGCCCGGCTCCGTGGACGTCGTGGAGCGCAGCCTTTTGGCGCGCCGCTACTTCGTCGCACGCAACGACACTTTCAAGGGGTTGGCTGTGCTGGCGCAGATCGGACAGCCTTCGCGCAACCGTATCAGCCTGTAAGTCGAGATCCGCAGACCCCTGTACATGCACCAGGCCACGCGCGAGCGTTCAACTGCGTTCGAGCCCCTGAGGGCCCATCTCACCGAGGTGCTGGGCGAGGTGGCGGCCTATGTGCGCTCGCGCTAGCCTGCTTAAGCTGCGCGCTCAGGGGGTTCGCGCTCATGATGTCGGCCACGGGCCTGTGGTCGGCATCTCGCCCCGCCAGAAGTACGCGAATGGCGCAATCACCCTGCGAGGCGATGCCCACGAGTTGTCAAGCTTCGGTCGCGGGTACAGCGCGGACGCGGTGCTCCTTCATCAGCTGCGAAGCGAGCTTGACCGGGGCGGTGGGCGCGACCTGGATGACGCGCCGGGGTTATGGGTCAGGCAATCCTTGACGGTGCCGATGGTGGAGCCTTTCTAGAACGAGGGTTTCAGAGGACCGCCGCTGCCTACACTGCGAGTGCTCATCCAATTGAACGCTTCGACAAGGGCTGCAGACATGTCCGACCACACCGCTGTGTACCCGCACCTGCTTGCACCCCTGACGCTGGGTCGTGTTCGCTTGCGCAACCGGGTGCTCATGGGGTCGATGCATACCGGCTTGGAGGATGGCCGGGATCTGCGCCCCTTGGCTGCCTTCTTCCGCGAACGAGCCGCTGGCGGGGTGGGCCTCATCGTGACTGGCGGTATTGCACCCAACATCGCCGGATGGGCCAAGCCGTTTGCTGGAACGCTGGCCACGCAGGCCGCAGCAAAACGCCATCAGGTGGTCACCCGTGCGGTACACGAAGCCGGTGGGCATATCGCCATGCAGATCCTGCACACCGGGCGCTATGCCTACCATCCCTTGGCCGTTGCGCCCACCCGCCTGCGTTCGCCGATTTCGCCCTTTACCCCGTTCGAACTGTCGGCACGCGGGGTGGAGCGTCAGATCCGGGCCTTTGTGCGCTGTGCCCTGCTGGCCCGTGAGGCCGGCTATGACGGCGTGGAGATCATGGGCTCAGAGGGTTACTTCATCAACCAGTTCATATCGGCGGCGACCAACCACCGCCAAGATGCATGGGGTGGCGACTACACCCGCCGCATGCGGCTGCCCGTCGAGATCGTGCAACGCACCCGCGAAGCCCTGGGCCCAGACTTCATCATCATCTACCGGCTCTCATTGATCGACCTCGTGCCCGGTGGCAGCCGTTGGGACGAGGTGCTGACTTTGGGCCGCGCCATTGCGCAGGCCGGCGCCTCGATCATCAACACCGGCATCGGTTGGCATGAGTCCCGTGTTCCCACCATCGCCACCAGCGTGCCGCGCGCAGCCTTTGCCTGGCTCACAGCCCGATTGAAGCAGGCCTTTGTGCAAGAAGGCATCACCACGCCCTTGGTGGCCAGCAACCGAATCAACACACCCGAGGTGGCCGAGGGTATCTTGGCCGAAGGTGCAGCCGATCTGGTGTCGATGGCGCGCCCGCTTTTGGCCGATGCCGACTTTGTCAACAAGGCTGCACAAGGGCGCGCGCAGGACATCAATACCTGTATTGCCTGTAACCAGGCCTGCCTGGATCATGTGTTTCAGAACCGGCGTGCATCTTGCCTGGTCAACCCAAGGGCTTGCCACGAAACCGAACTGGTGATCCGTCCGACAAGCCGGCCCAAGCGCATCGCGGTGGTTGGCGCGGGCCCAGCGGGCGTCACCGCTGCCACCTGGGCTGCCGAGCGTGGGCATCATGTGGAGCTCTTTGACCGCGCCTGGACAATTGGTGGCCAGCTCAACATGGCCCGGCGCATTCCGGGTAAGGAAGAGTTCGACGAGACGCTGCGCTACCTAAGCCGGCGCATTCAGACCACAGGCGTGCACTTGCATCTGGGGCGCGACATTCAGCCTGCGGATGTGTTGGATTTTGATGAGGTGGTGGTGGCCACCGGTGTGCAGCCACGCAACCCACGCATACCTGGCCAGGACCACCCTAAAGTGCTGAGCTACCTTCAGGTCTTGCGCGACGATGCGCCGGTAGGCCCGCGTGTGGCCGTCATCGGAGCTGGTGGGATAGGTTTTGATGTGGCCGAATTCCTATCCCATCACGGGCCATCGAGCACGCTGAACCGGCAGGCCTGGCAAAGGCAATGGGGTGTGGGCGACCCAGTGCAGTCGCCAGGCGGCCTGGCTCCCGAAGGACCACAGAACCAGACACCTGCGCGAGAGGTGGTTCTCTTGCAGCGCCGCGAGGGCAAGTTGGGGTCGGGCTTGGGCAAGACGACGGGATGGATTCACCGAACCGCCTTGAAGATCAAGCGTGTGCAGATGATCAGCGGTGTGAACTACGAGCGGATCGACGACCGAGGCTTGCTCATTTCACACGGGCCGCAACGCGAAGACCTGCGGTGGATCGAATGCGAGCACATTGTCATCTGTGCTGGGCAAGAGCCGCTGCGCAGCTTGGCCGACGCGCTGCAAGAGCAGGGCCGTACGGTTCATATTCTCGGCGGCGCGCGTGTGGCCCGAGAGCTCGATGCCAAACGAGCCATTGATGAAGCGGCCCGCTGGGCACTGTCGGCGTAGCCTATTTCCAGCGCATGGGTTCAATCAGCACTGGGTCTGAATCGCCGCTGAGGGCGACTGCGCCGTCCTGCACCGTGGCTTGCAGCTGCATGCTGCGTGCGGCCATCGCCGCCAGCTGCTGAGAGGCCTCGGTGGGAACACGATAGACCTGCAGCTTGTCCAGTCGACTGAGCTTGTTCTCGATGCCGCGCCACCAAACCTCGGCGGCATGGTTGAACGCGTACACCTTCACCACGTCCGCCTTCTGACACGCCTTCAGCAAGGGACGGTCTTCAGGCTGTCCGACCTCTACCCACAGCCGGGTTTGGCCTGTGAAGTCCTTGAGCCACAGATCAGGGTCTTCGGGATCTGACAGGCCCGCTCCGAAGGCCAGAGTACCGTCGCCACTGCAGGTGTCCTGCAACTCGTGGGCATTCAACGCCAGGGCCAGCAGACGAATCATCATCCGTTCGTCGGTTTCACTGGGGTGACGCGCCAGGGTGAGTGCGTGGTCGGCATAGTAGCCGTGATCGATATCGGCAATTGCCAACGTCGCCTTGTAAATGGTGGACTTCAGAGCCATGATGTGATGCGTTCCAGACCGGCATTGTCGCTGAGTGCGCCCAGCGCGGATTGGCAGCCGCACGTGCATTCGGCCTACTTGGTGTCGAAGCGTGTCACCCCGTTCCAATCTGGGCCCGGTGGATGCAGCATGAGGTGCTCCAACCGCCTACGGTAGTGCGCCACCAAGACGAGCGCCGGCTCATCGCGTTCCAATTGGTGAAGGGCCGCCAGGGCAGCGGCCCAATCCCGCTCATACAGCAGGCGCAGCATCTCGTTCCAGCGCTCGATTCGGGCCTGCTGCGCGCCGACTTCGCTCAAGGGGCCAATGGGCTCGTATATGCGAACCGGCGTTTGCTTGCCCTTGACGCGTACGCGGTCCACTTCGCGACAAAGCCAGTGGGGCAGCAGCGCGCGCGTGTCCTGGCCGATCAGGATATCGACTCCGTAGGCGCGCGTGAGCCCTTCCAACCGGGATCCCAAGTTGACCGCATCACCCATGACGGTGTAGGCGCGGCGCAGTTGTGAGCCCATATCGCCCACGCGCATCAGCCCGGTGTTGACCCCAACGCCGATGGCAACGGAGGGCCAGCCTTTGTTCGTAAACGCCGCACTGAGCACCCGGGCTTGGCGTTGCATGGCGAGGGCTGCGGACACGGCGCGCTCGGCATGCGCCGCCTCTTCCAGGGGGGCACCCCAGAAGGCCATCACCGCATCGCCAATGTATTTGTCCAGGGTCCCTTGGTGCTGTTCCCGTATGACCAGGCTCATGGCCGTGAGGTACTCGTTGATCCAATCGGCCAAGGCCTGTGGGCTTAGACCTTCAGCAGTGGTGGTAAAGCCCCGCACGTCAGCAAAGAGCACGGTGAGTTCGCGTTCCACGGGCTTCATCGAGTAGGCCCCGGGGTTCTCCGCCATGCGTTGTACGATTTCGGGCGGTACATAGCTGGCAAACAAGGTGGCCAGCTGCCGGCGCGATCGCGACTCCACTGCATAGCCCCAGGTCACCTGAAGCGCGGTAGGCATGAAGATGGCCAAGAGCGGTACGGCCAGGGGCAAGAGCAGACCGGTCTTGTTCAGCAGCAGGCCCTGGCCTAGCAGCAGCAGCACGGCCCAAGCCGCGGCAGCGCCCGCCAGGACGGCGGGCCGCCACCGCCCGCCCCACAACGCCAGGGGCAAGGCCGTGAGCGCCAGCACGCCTTCAACCATTGGCGTGTAGGAAGGCTGCCGAAGCACTCGGCCGTCCAACCATCCAGCGATCAGCTCGGCGTGTACCTGAACACCCGGTAGGCTGGCGTGCAGCGGGGTCGTCACCAGGTCGGCCAAACCGGAGGCTGACGAGCCGACCAGCACGATGCGCCCCTGCAACTCTCCCGCGGGCATGCGGCCTCGGGAGATATTCGCCGCTGACACCACTGGAACTGAGCGACTGCCCAGGCGATAGGGCACCAAGGCTTGCAGGGCTTCGTCCACGGGCATCTGCAACCCCGCCACCTCCAAGGCCTCAATGCGGCGCTGGCCACCATAGGCGGCCCACACCGGGGTAGGCTCGGGCGCGTCTGACAGAGCCCGCAGCACCGACAGCGACAGGGCCGGGTGCCAGCGCTGTTCATGTTCGACCACAAGGGGCACGCGCCGGGTCACGCCGTCGACATCCTGCAGGGCCTGTACATGGCCGCTGCCAGCGGCCGCGCTGCGTAAATCAGGCACAACGCCAGTCACCTGCTCGTAGCTGCGGATCCGCATCTGCAGGTCTTTCCAGGCCCGGGGGTCCAGGCCCGGCGGTGGTTCGCCCGATGATCCACCGCCTGTGTGGAAGGCATCGCCCACCACCACGGGGCCCAGCCGCATGGCCTGCACCAGTTGTGCATCCTGCTCGTGCCGCCCAGCCAGGATGATGTCCAAGCCCACCACGGCCGCGCCCTGTTCTTCGAACAGGGCCCGGATCAGGGCGGCGATGCGGTCACGTGGCCACGGCCAGCGTCCCTCCCCACCTTGCTCTGGCTCGCGCAGGCTGGCCTCGTCGATATCCACGATGGTCACGCGCTCATCGGCTTGGTCCTCGGTCATGGACGTGGCCCACCAGGCGATGCGGACGTCGTACAGCCACCACTCCAGCCGTTGCAGGCCGGGCAGCGTCCAAGCCTGCAGGGCATGGCCTGCCAGCACCAAGACCAGGCTGCAGGCCAGCAGGGCTCGGCGCATCTCAGGGCCCGGTGTCGACGCGTATCAGTACCTGGGCCGACTCAGGCCGCGCGCTGCTCGAAGCAATCGTTTGACGTCCGCCCGAAAGCCAGGAGGCACGCCCGCTGATGTCCGTCCAGGTGCCCAGGCGCATGGTCAGGATCAATGACCCACCCCGAAGCACGTCTTGAACCTGCACCTGTGCCTGGCCATCCTGTACCTTGGCTGTTATGTCCAGCGTGAGGGTGACCGGAGGTTCCGGGGCGCGCCGCTGCCTAGTGTTGGGCGGTGGTGCATAGGACAGGCTGAGCCTTGCAGACTCGCCTTCGCGGGCCAGGGCCTCGGTTTGCACAGGCTCGACCGGCGCGCCGGCGCTGGAGATCACCACCGCACCATCAGCCATGGGCGATGCCATGCGCAGCCCGATCTTCAGGCTCCGCGCCAGCGGGGCGGCCTCACGCGCAGGCGGTGACGCCACTGGCCCATCGGGCAGGTTCAGGAAGGGCGGAATCTGCGGCAGCACGCGGGGCGCATCACCCGGCATCAACCCCACAAACACCGCCTGTCCGGCCAGTACATCAAGTGGGGGTGAGCCTGGCGAGCTCAGCCGGGTTCGGCCTTCGTAAACCCGGTGGTAAGTGCCCGCTGGCGTTTGAAAGGCTTCGGCCAGGCGATCGGGAAAGAAAGCCAGTTCGAACTCGGTGCCCCGGATCGCGATCACCGCGTTGGGTGTACTCAACCGAACCTTGTCGGGTGCGCGCTGCCCGATGGCACCGGTGGCAGCGCGCAGGCCGCCTTCAATCAAGCGAGTGGCGGTTTGCGCGCGGGGCTCTTGCGCCGCAGCGGCATCAGCCGGGTACTGCTCAATCAGCAAACGCGAGCTCGGTCGCACCCACAGCCGGGCGTCGTCGATCATGCGCAGCTGCACTTGGCCCGACGCACCGGTGGTGATGGTGTCACCCGTGTAGACCTGATCACCCTTGATAGCCGCACGTTCCTGGCCAGTGGACTGGATGATTCGTGCCTGGCCCAGGACCACCTGAACCGTGCCGGCTGCAGACCATGCCGTTGCCGGCAGCGCCAGGCAGCACGTCAGGATCCAAAGCCGCAGCCGACCCCACAACACAACGGCTCCTGCGTACCTATGGGCGCTCAACTTGAACGCTGGGTGGACAGACGCACCAAGCTGGCCAGTTCGTCCCGCCAGGCCGAAGGTGCCAGGCTCCGCAAAGCGTCCAGCGCCAAGTCAGCTTCGCCCTGGGCGGCCTGGCGCGTGCCCTCTAGGGCCTTGGTGCGCCGAACCACCGCTACCACTTCGGGCAGTCGCTCCACTTCACCGCGCTGAATGGCCTGGCGCACCAGGTCGCGTTCGGCCGGGGTGCCCTTTTGCATGGCCAGCAACAAGGGCAGGGTCGGCTTGCCCTCTCGCAAGTCGTCACCCACGTTTTTGCCCAGGGCCTCGGTTTGCCCGTCGTAATCCAGCAGGTCGTCCATGAGTTGGAAAGTGGTTCCCAGGTGGCGGCCCAGATCGGCGCAGCGCGTACGCTGCACGGTTGGAACTCCGGCCAGAACCGCACCAAGCTCAGCGCTTGCCTCGAAGAGCTTGGCAGTCTTGTAGCGAATCACCTTCAGGTAGTCCTGCACCGGCAAATCCGGGTCGTGCATATTCATCAGCTGCAGCACCTCGCCTTCGGCGATCACATTCGTGGCATTGGCCAGTATGTCCAGCACCGCCATCGACTGCACCGACACCATCATTTGGAAGGCGCGGGAATACAGAAAGTCACCCACCAGCACGGCCGCCGCGTTGCCAAATATCGCGTTGGCGGTTTGACGCCCGCGGCGCAGGTGGCTCTCATCAACGACGTCGTCGTGGAGCAAGGTGGCTGTGTGAATGAATTCCACCACTGCCGCCAGTGTGTGGGCGCGCGGGCCTTGGTAGCCCAAGGCAGCGGCCACCAAAAGCAGCAGCCGCGGCCGCACCCGCTTGCCGCCCGCGCCTACGATGTAGTGCCCGATCTGCTGAACCAGGGCCACATCTGAGTGCAGCTGTTGGCGGATCACGTCGTCCACCTGCCCCATCTGCTCGTCCAGCCAGGCTGCGCAATCGATTTCGAAGGTGGTGGGCGTGCTCACAGACAGCGGTTCTACAGTAGTTAGCATTATAGGAACGCTCAGCGCCTCAACGGCGCCGCGCAGGCTGACGCCTGGCCCAAATTTGGGGTTTTGTTATACTTTAGAGTTCTTCGCGCTGCAAAGACTCGTGCAGAAGCGCTTGGTCTGAGCGGTAAAGAGAAACGTCTTCTGGCACGCCTGCTCCGTTTCAACGGGCCTGCGAGCTGCCCAGAAGGAAGGATCAACGAAAGGATTTCCCATGTACGCGGTCATAAAAACCGGTGGCAAGCAATATAAAGTCGCTGCCGGCGCGAAGCTCAAAGTAGAACAGATTGCTGCGGACGTTGGCCAGGAAATCGTGATCGACCAGGTTCTGGCCATCGGAAGTGGCGCCGAACTGAAGGTTGGTACGCCTGTGGTGGCAGGCGCAACCGTGAAAGCCACCGTCGTGGCCCACGGCAAGCACGACAAGGTGCGTATTTTCAAGATGCGCCGTCGCAAGCACTACAAGAAGTCGCAAGGCCACCGCCAGACTTTCACCGAGCTGGAGATCAGCTCCGTGAACGCCTGAGCCCTGAGCCCTTTCCAACCTTGCAGGAGTAAAGATTCATGGCACAAAAAAAGGGCGGCGGCTCCACACGCAACGGCCGCGATTCCAAGCCAAAGATGCTGGGCGTCAAGGTTTTCGGCGGCCAGACCATCCCAGCCGGCTCGATCATCGTGCGCCAGCGCGGCACCCGGTTTCACGCTGGGCCCAACGTGGGCATGGGCAGGGACCACACCCTATTCGCCCTCGTGGACGGTACGGTGAGCTTCGCCACCAAGGGTGAACTTAACCGTCAAACGGTGGCCGTCACGCCCGCCTGAGGTCGGCGCTGATGTTCCCCGCGCAAGCCCCGGTTCGCCGGGGTTTGCCGTTTTGAGGCCCGTATGAAATTTGTCGACGAAGCCACCATTGATGTCGCAGCCGGTAACGGGGGCGCCGGCTGCGTGAGCTTTCGGCGTGAAAAGTTCATCCCCTTTGGCGGCCCCGATGGGGGAGACGGCGGCCGCGGTGGCGGTGTGTGGGCCGTGGGTGACCGCAACCTCAACACCCTGATCGACTACCGCTACGCGCGCCGGCATGAAGCCAAGAACGGCGAGCCCGGCCGGGGTTCTGACCAGTTTGGCGCGGCCGCCGATGACATCGTGCTGCGCATGCCGGTGGGCACCATCCTGCGCGACGCTGAAACCGATGAGGTGGTGGCTGAGTTGCTGGTGCCAGGCGAGCCGGTGCTGGTGTGCAAGGGCGGCGACGGCGGATTCGGCAACTTGCACTACAAGACCAGCACCAACCGAGCCCCGCGCCAGAAGACGCCCGGCTGGCCCGGCGAAGCGAAGAGGCTGCGCTTGGAATTACGCGTATTGGCCGACGTGGGCCTCTTGGGCATGCCCAATGCAGGTAAAAGCACCCTGATCGCTGCCATCTCGAACGCGCGGCCCAAGATTGCCGACTATCCCTTCACCACTTTGCACCCCAACCTGGGTGTGGTGCGCGTGGGCCCTGAAAAGAGCTTTGTAGTGGCCGACATCCCCGGGTTGATCGAAGGGGCTGCTGAAGGTGCAGGACTGGGCCACCAGTTTTTGCGCCATCTGCAACGCACCGAGCTGCTGCTGCACCTCGTGGACTTGGCGCCCTTTGATGACGCTGATCCTGCACAGCAGGCCAAGGCCATCGTCGAGGAGCTGCGCAAGTACGACGAGTCCCTGCACCAAAAGCCGCGATGGGTGGTCCTCAACAAGATGGATATGGTGCCCCACAACGAGCGCGCCGCGCGGGTCAAGAACTTCATCAAGCAGCTGAGGTGGAAGGGGTTGGTATTCGAAATCTCCGCCCTGACTCGCCAGGGGCTGGAGCCCCTGATCCACGCTATCTACGACCATGTGGCGGCCCACCGGGCGCCGGTGATACCCGAGCCCGATGCGCGCTTTGAGGTGTCTGCCCCAGCGCTGTCGCAGCTCGAAGATCTGGCCCCCCGATTAAGAGGCGACTGAACCACACAGGGCTGAATGCTCAGGCCTGTGGCCGCATACCACGCTCCGATCTCCATGCCTGACCTCCACGCCTGATCTGCACCGACCGAGCCGGCACATGACTCAAGCCTCCACACTGAACCCAGCCGTGTTGTGCGATGCGCGCCGTATTGTCATCAAGGTGGGGTCCAGCTTGGTCACCAACGAGGGCCGCGGCGTGGACGCACAGGCCATTGAGAACTGGTGCCGTCAAATGGCGGCGTTGGCGCAGCAAGGGCGTGAGGTGATCATGGTCTCCAGCGGCGCCATCGCAGAAGGCATGAAGCGCCTGGGCTGGGCCACGCGGCCCAAAGAACTGCATGAGCTGCAGGCGGCCGCAGCGGTGGGCCAGATGGGCTTGGCACAAATGTACGAGTCGCTGCTGCGCGAACAGGGCCTGCACAGCGCGCAGGTGCTGCTGACCCACGCTGATCTGGCCGACCGTGAGCGCTACCTGAATGCGCGCTCCACCCTGCTGACCTTGTTATCGCTGCGGGTTGTGCCCGTGATCAACGAGAACGACACGGTGGTCAACGATGAAATCAAGTTCGGCGACAACGACACCCTGGCCGCTCTAGTGGCTAACTTGGTGGAAGCCGATGCTCTGGTCATCCTCACCGACCAGAGGGGGCTGTACAGCGCAGATCCGCGCAAGGACGCCGCAGCGCGTTTCATTGATGTCGCCGCTGCCGGTGATCCTGCTTTGGAGCAGATCGCCGGCGGCAGCGGATCGGCCCTGGGAAAGGGCGGCATGATCACCAAGGTCTTGGCGGCCAAGCGGGCTGCGGGCAGTGGAGCTTCCACCGTCATAGCCTGGGGCCGCGAAACCGATGTGTTGCTGCGCTTGGCTCAGGGCGAAGCCATCGGAACCGCATTGGTGGCCACCACGCCCAAGATGGCTGCACGCAAGCAGTGGATGGCCGACCAGTTGCAGCTGCGCGGCGCGGTCAGCGTGGACGAAGGCGCGGTCGCCAAGCTGCTGGCCGAAGGCAAGAGCCTGTTGCCCATCGGTGTATTCGAAGTCGAGGGTGAGTTCCACCGCGGGGATGTGATCGCGGTGCGGCGTTCCGATGGCACGGTGGTGGCCCGCGGCTTGTCCAACTACTCCAGCGCAGAGGCGCGTCTCATTGCGCGCAAAGCCTCATCACAAATTGAAGCTGTGCTCGGCTATGTGTACGAGCCCGAACTCATCCACCGGACGAATCTGATTCTGGTGTGAGCGCGGTATGGCTTGCTGGGCCATCGGGCGGCACATCGCTGGCTGTAACGGAAGCGCCGCCCCCCGGGGCGCGCAGGCCGCCGCGCAGGTAGCGGTTGTTGGCACGCGCCCTGGGCAGAAAGCGCGCCAACTCCGTTAGCGCCATTTGATAAACGCCACGCTTGAACTCGATCACCACGTCCAGCGGCACCCAATAGTCGTTCCAACGCCAGGCGTCGAACTCCGGGTGGTCGGTGGCGCGCAGGTTCATGTCGCTGTCGCGCCCCAGCAGTTTCAGCAGAAACCAAATTTGCTTTTGGCCACGATAGTGCCCACGCGATTCGCGCCGGATGTAGTGATCGGGCACTTCGTAGCGCAGCCAGTCGCGGGTACGCGCGATGATCCGCACATGGTCGGGGCGAAGACCCACCTCTTCGTGCAACTCGCGGAACATCGCCTGCTCGGGCGTTTCCCCGTGCTTGATGCCGCCTTGAGGGAACTGCCAGGAGTGCGTCTTCAGCCGCTTGCCCCAGAAAACCTGGTTGCGGTTGTTGAGCAGGATGATGCCGACGTTGGGTCTGAAACCCTCACGGTCGAGCATAATCAAACCCTAAATCTTGTGACTGATTTGATTATTGCATCGGTCCTGTGCGTGCTGCCCATGCTCGCTAACCCTTGGGCCCACCCACGCTCATGAAAGCAAGTCAATTCCTCATCAGCACCCTCCGGGAAGCGCCCGCCGACGCTGAAGTGATCAGCCACAAGCTGATGATGCGCGCGGGGCTGATCAAACGCCTGGGCGCTGGCATCTACAGCTACATGCCCATGGGCCTGCGGGTGATCCGCAAAGTCGAGGCCATCATCCGCGATGAGATGAACCGTGCCGGCGCCATCGAGCTCACGATGCCGGTGGTCCAGCCGGCTGAGCTCTGGCAAGAAACCGGCCGTTTCGACAAGATGGGCCCTGAGTTGCTGCGTTTTCAAGACCGGCACCAACGGGCTTTTGTCGTCCAGCCTACCAGCGAAGAAGTGGTGACCGACATCGCCCGCCAGGAGTTGCGAAGCTACAAGCAGTTACCCAGGAACCTGTACCAAATTCAAACCAAGTTCCGCGATGAGCGTCGGCCGCGGTTTGGCATCATGCGCGGCCGAGAGTTCACCATGAAGGACGCCTATTCCTTCGACCGTGATGCGGCCTCAGCCGCGCGCAGTTACGACAACATGTTTGCGACCTACAAGCGCATCTTTGATCGCTTTGGCCTGCAGTACCGCGCGGTGGCTGCCGACACCGGCGCCATAGGGGGCGACCTGTCACACGAGTTTCAGGTGATTGCCGACACTGGCGAAGACGCCATCGTCTACTGCCCCAGCAGCGACTTCGCCGCCAATATCGAGCTGGCTGAAGCGGTGGCCCTGCTGCCCGGCCGTGCTCCTGCGACAAAGCCGTTGGCCAAAACCCCGACCCCGGGCAAGAGCACCTGCGCGGATGTGGCGCAACTGCTGATCGTGCCACTGCAGCAAACGGTCAAGAGCCTGATTCTGGCCACCGATGAGGTGGGCGAGGAGGGCGTGGTCAAGAAGAGCACGGTGTGGCTCCTCTTGGTGCGCGGCGACCACGACCTCAATGAGGTCAAGGTCGGTAAGCTCGAAGGGCTTAAGGGTGGTTTCCGCTTTGCCACCGTCACCGAGATTGAAGACCACTTCGGCTGCAAGCCGGGCTATTTGGGCCCCTTGAAGCTGAAGAAACCGGTCAAGGTGATCGCCGATCGGACCGTTGCGCAGATGGCCGACTTCGTCTGTGGCGCCAACGAAGCCGACTTCCACTACACCGGGGTGAACTGGGGCCGTGACCTGCCCGAGCCCGATGGTGTGGCCGATATTCGCAATGTGGTGGAGGGCGACCCTTCACCGGACGGAAAAGGCGTTCTGGCCATCCAGCGCGGCATCGAGGTGGGCCATGTCTTCTACCTGGGCACCAAGTACAGCAAGGCGATGAACGCGACCTTCCTGGACGAAACCGGCAAGCCGCAGCCCTTTGAGATGGGCTGCTACGGCATCGGCGTCACCCGCATCCTGGGCGCAGCCATCGAGCAGGGCCACGACGAGCGCGGCATCATCTGGCCAGCCTCCATCGCCCCCTTTCAAGTGGTCATCTGCCCCATCGGCATGGACCGCAGCCCCGAGGTGAAGGCCGCGGCCGAGTCCCTCTACGAGCAACTCGCAGCGCATGACGTGGACGTATTGCTCGACGACCGCGGTGAACGCCCAGGCGCCATGTTCGCCGACTGGGAACTCATCGGCATCCCGCTGCGGGTGGTTTTATCTGACCGAGGCCTGAAAGCCGGTACCGTCGAAATCCAAGGCCGCCGCGACGTCGCCGCCCAATTAGCGCCCGTCGGCGACATCCTCGCCGAGGTGCTGCGCCGCCGCTGAAAAATGAGGTCGCCGTCATTTTTTTGGCGAGCCGTTTGTGTTCGGCTCAAAAGTGACTTCGGGCGCTTGCTACTTGGTACTGGCAATGTGCTCGCCCCGCGCGGCCGCCCCAGTGCCTGCATCGGACCCCGCCGATGCGGCCTCCAGCCGAGCAGGCGCCGGGCGCTGATTCGTGGGCTCTGCCTGGCCGGGTGCTTGGCTGCGGGTGCTGCACCCGGGGTGGCACGGGCTGGCGCACAGCGCGAAGAAGATCTCAGCGATTCGGTGCGCACGGCCCTGAGTGCAGCGGTGGCCGAACAGGCGCCACCGGGCCCTGTGGATTTCGCAGACAGCAGCGCTCGCATCGCGCATCTGCGCTGGCGTGCGGCCTGTGGGGCGAAGCTGCAGCCCCGCATGGCTGAGGCCGATAAACGAGACGAGTTCCTGCAAACCCTGTGGTACGAAGCCAAGCGAGCTGGCCTGGAGCCCGCGCTGGTGCTGGGCCTGATTGAAGTTGAAAGTGACTTCCGAAAGTACGCGGTGAGCGCCGCGGGCGCGCGCGGATACATGCAGGTCATGCCCTTTTGGGCGCGCACCATCGGGAACGGTGACCCAGTGCATTTGTTTCACCTACAAACCAACCTGCGCTTCGGGTGCGTGATTCTTCGCCACTATCTGAACCTAGAACAGGGCGACCTGTTCATGGCCCTGGGGCGCTACAACGGCAGCCGCGGCCAAGCGGCCTACCCACAGGCGGTGCTGGCGGCGCGCCAGCGGTGGGCAGTGGAGCCGGCCTAGGCTTTGCGCGGATTCAAAGCCCGGTCCAGGCCTGGGGCTGGGCCTGGCCGATACCCAGGACCGACAAGACCCGCTCGACCCCATCGTCGATGATCTGCTGAACCGTGCTGGGCCGGTGGTAGAACGCGGGCAGCGGTGGGAAGATGATGCCGCCCATCTCGGTGACCGCGGTCATGTTGCGCAGGTGAGCCAGGTTGAAGGGCGTCTCGCGCACCATGAGCACCAAGCGCCGCCGTTCTTTGAGTGAGACGTCGGCGGCTCGGGTGAGCAGGTTGTCGCTCAGCCCATGGGCCACCGCGGCCAGGGTCTTCATAGAACAGGGAGCCACCACCATGGCGTCGACGGGGAACGATCCGCTGGCGATGCTGGCGCCCACCTCGGCAGGGCTGTGGGCCTCATGGGCCAGGGCCTCCAGGGCTTGGCGGTCAATCCCCAGTTCGTGGTGCGCGTTGAGGATGCCCGCCGAGGTGGCCACCAGGTGGGTGTGAACCCCCAGCTCGCGGGCGCGCTTGAGCAGGCATACCCCGTAGGCCGCGCCACTGGCGCCGGTGATGCCCACAATCAGGCGGGTGGTGGGGCGGGACATGGGGTGAGCGGGATACAGGGCAAACGGGAGCCAGCGCGGTACCGAAGCCCCGCCGCCGGTCAGTTTGCCTGGCCCAGGACCTGCTGCAGCTCGCCGCTTTCGTACATCTCCATCATGATGTCCGAGCCACCGACGAACTCGCCATTGATGTAGAGCTGTGGAATCGTGGGCCAGTTGGCGTATTCCTTGATGCCCTGGCGGATGCCCTCGTCTTCCAGCACATTCACCGTGGCCAGGTCTTGTACGCCGCAGGCCTTGAGCACCTGCACTGCGCGGCCCGAGAAGCCGCACATGGGAAACTGCGCGCTGCCCTTCATGAACAGCACCACACGGTGGCCTTTGACGATCTGGTCGATGCGTTGGTGGATTTCGCTCATGGTGCTGGGGTCCCGTTGGACATGACGATTTGCACAGATTATCGGCGAAGGCGCCCGCCCGTACAGCGGGTGTGGCCTGCCAGGTCGGATCGATGGCCAATTTCCACGAAGCCAGCAGCGGCCAGGGCCTGGGCCACCGCCACAGCCTGGTCGTGGCCATGTTCTAACAACAGCCATGCCCCCGGTGCCAGGTGCAAGGGGGCACCCTTGATGATGGTGCGCAGGTCGGCCAAACCGTCTTGGGCGGCCACCAGGGCGACGAACGGCTCGTGCACCAGGCTGGCCAGGTGCGAGTCGTCTTCTCGGATGTAGGGCGGATTGGCCACAGCCAGGTCGAAGCGCAGCCCGCTCACCGCGCCCCACCAGTGTCCGGTATGCAGCGTCAGGGGCAAGCCCAGGGCCTTGGCATTGGCTTGCGCCACCGAAAGCGCCGCCACGCTTACGTCGCTGGCGTGTACCTGGGCATGGGGATACGCGGCTTTGAGGGCCAGAGCGATCGCGCCGCTGCCCGTACCCAGGTCCAGCACCCGCGTCGGCTCCCGGGCGGCTGCGGGCCCTGAGCCCAATTGTCTGGTGCTGCCGGCGCTGCCCACGTGGTCCGCGCCGCCTTGTGACCAGATTTCAAGCGCCCAGTCCACCAGCGTCTCGGTGTCGGGCCGGGGGTCCAAGACATCGGGTGTCACCTTGAGCATCAAGCCGTGAAACTCGCGCCGGCCCAGACAGTAGGCCAGGGGTAGACCCTGGGCCCGCTGCTGCAGCCAGCTCTGAAAGACGGAGGATTCTTTCGGTGTAAGCGCATACTCACTGTGCGCCAGCACCCAGGTGCGGGTTTGCTTCAAGGCCTCAGCCAACAGCAGCGTGGCATCCAGCCGTGCCACACCCAGCGCCTGCGCCTGCTGCAGGCACGCCTGCACCGTCAGGGTTGCATCAGGCCAGGCCACGGCCAGTTTCCAGGGCCTGCAGTTCCTCGGCCACCTGCGCGGCGCGCAGGGCCGCGACCAGGTCGCCCAAATCGCCGTCCATCACCGCGCCCAATTTGTACAGGGTCAGGTTGATGCGGTGGTCGGTCACCCGGCCTTGCGGAAAGTTGTAGGTGCGGATGCGGTCGCTGCGGTCACCGCTGCCCACAAGGCTCTTGCGCGTGGCGGCTTCGCGCGCCGCGCGCTCGGCGCGCTCACGGTCGCGGAGTCGGGCCGCCAAGACCTGCATGGCGCGCGCCTTGTTACGGTGTTGAGAACGGTCGTCTTGGCATTCGGCTACGAGGCCAGTGGGAAGGTGGGTAATGCGCACCGCCGAATCGGTCTTGTTGATGTGCTGCCCACCTGCGCCGCTGGCCCGAAAGGTGTCGATGCGCAGATCGGCTGGGCTGAGTTGCACCTCTTGTGCTTCATCCGGCTCAGCCATCACCGCAACCGTGCAGGCACTGGTGTGGATGCGGCCTTGGCTTTCGGTGGCGGGCACCCGCTGCACCCGGTGGCCACCGCTTTCGAACTTCAGCCGCCCATAGGCGCCATCACCCTCGACCCGCAGCACCACCTCCTTGTAGCCGCCCAGGTCGCTCTGGCTGGCACTCAGGATCTCGGCACGAAAGCCGTTTCGCTCGCCGTCGCGCAGGTACATGCGCAGAAGGTCGCCGGCGAACAAGGCCGATTCATCGCCACCCGTGCCCGCGCGGATTTCCACGTAGCAGGAACGCGTATCGTCGGGGTCCTTGGGCAGCAGTGCCGCCTGCAGCTCGGTGGACAGCACCAGCAACTCGGCCTGAGCCTGCTCGGCTTCTTCACGAGCCATATCGGCCATGTCGGCTTGCGCTGTGCCTTCACCCGACAGCAACTCTTGCGCCGCGGCAAGGTCCGACTCCCGCTGCCGAAAGCGCGCCCAGCGGCTGAGCACCGCCTGCACCTCGGCCTGTTCCTTGAGCAGGCTGTAGTAACGTTTGTTGTCTGCCGTCACCGCGGGGTCAGACAACACCGATTCGAGTTCAGCACCCCGCAGGGCCAAGCGCTCGAACTGCTCTCGCAGCACCGCCTTCATGCGGCGGGGTCGCTGCCGCGCAAAAACAGGCGCGACAGCGTCTGGGCCAGGGCCTCGCGTTGCTCGCCATCGCTGGCGTGCAGCTCGGCGTAGGCTCCATGCAGCATCTTCTGTGCCAGTGCCTGGCTCAGGCCTTCCATCACCAACAACGGGTCTTCCCCCTTGGCCAAGCGGCGGCGGGCACGCGCCAACTCCGCTTCCCGCCAGGCCTCAGCCCGGCGGTTCAGAGCCTGGATCAGGGGCACGGCTGCGCGTTGGTCCAGCCAGTGCGCAAAGCTTTGTACCCCAGCGTCGATGATGACTTCAGCCTGCTCCACTGCGGCTTGGCGTTTTTCGCTGGCCACCTGCACGATGGCCGACAGATCGTCGACGGTGTAGAGGTACACATCGCCGAGCTGGGCCACCTCGGGTTCAATGTCGCGTGGCACGGCCAGGTCCACCATGAACAGCGGCTTGTGGCGCCGGGCCTTGAGTGCACGCTCCACCGCTCCCAAGCCAATCAGGGGTAGGCTGCTGGCGGTGCACGACACCACCACATCGAATTCATGAAGCCGCGTGGCCAGGTCGCTCAAACGCAGGGCCTGGGCATTGAAGCGCGCTGCCAGTTTCTCGCCCCGCTCCAGGGTACGGTTGGCCACTGCCATGAGGCGGGGCTCGCGTGCAGCAAAGTGGGCGGCCACGAGTTCGATCATTTCGCCGGCGCCCACCAGAAGCACCTGCACCTCGCGCAAATCTTCGAAGAGCTGGGCCGCCAGGCGAACCGAGGCTGCAGCCATGCTGATCGAATGCGAGCCCACCTCGGTGGAACTGCGCACTTCTTTGGCCACGGCAAAGGAGCGCTGGAACAGTTGGTGCAGCGTGGTGCCCAAGGTGCCGGCGGCGTCGGCTTCACGCATCGCCTCCTTCATTTGGCCCAAGATTTGAGGTTCACCCAGGACCATGGAGTCCAGGCCCGAAGCCACGCGGAAGGCATGTCGGGCGGCATCACGCTCTTCGCGCAAATAGGTGTGGATGCGCAGCGTGCTGTCGCTGATACCGCCCTGGGCCGCCAGCCAGCTCATGGCCGGCGCGGCGATCTCATTCACCGCCGCAGCATCGGCGGCCACATACAGCTCGGTGCGGTTACAGGTGGACAAAATCGCGGCTTCGGGTGCAGCGCGCTGAAGCCGATGGCGGAAGTCCTGCAACACCATCGACAGCTGATCGGGCGCAAAGGCCAGGCGCCCGCGCAGGTCCAGCGGGGCGGTCTGGTGGTTGAGCCCGAGGGCAAGGACAGCCATGACTCAGAAATTATAAAATTGGAGGGTGATGACCCTTTGGGGTGCTGCGTGGCACCTGCTCAACGCTTAGGCCGCGCCAGTTTGGGTGGCGCTGTTGTCGTTGACTGTCAGGTTTCTGTGGCGCCGCTGCCCACTTAGCCCAACACCACCTCGCCCCGCAGCGAGTGAGGCAGGGCTTCGGTAATTCGCACCGACAGCATTTGACCGTGCAGCCGCACACCCTGTGACCCGCCCTCGAAGTTCACAATGCGGTTGCACTCGGTGCGGCCCATCAGCTCGGTGGCCGAACTGCCGGCCTTGCCCGTGGCGCTGTTGCGCGAAGGGCCTTCCACCAAAATGTGCTGAACGGTACCCACGCGGCTTTCGCTGATGCGGCGCACATTGGCCTCAATCGTGGCCTGCAGGTGTTGCAGGCGCTTGAGCTTGAGCGCCTGGGGCGTGTCATCGGGCAGGTTGGCCGCCGGCGTGCCTGGCCGAGGGCTGAAGACAAAACTGTACGAGGCATCGAAACCGATCTCCTCGATGAGCTTCATCATCTTGCCGAAGTCGTCCTCGGTTTCACCAGGGAAGCCTACGATGAAGTCTGAGCTCAGGGAAATGTTCGGCCGCACCACCCGCAGCTTTCGGATGGTGCTCTTGTATTGCATCGCGGTGTAGCCGCGCTTCATGGCCATGAGGATGCGGTCAGACCCATGCTGCACCGGCAGGTGCAGGTGGTTCGCCAGCTTGTCGGTCTTGCCGTAAACCTCAATCAGGCGGCCGGTGAATTCATTGGGGTGGCTGGTGGTGTAGCGGATGCGCTGCACACCGGGGATCTCAGCCACATAGTCCAACAGCAGCGCGAAGTCGGCGATCTCGGCGGTACCGCCCATGCGGCCGCGGTAGGCGTTCACGTTTTGGCCCAACAGGGTGATTTCCTTCACACCCTGGTCGGCCAGACCGGCCACTTCGGTCAATACATCTTCGAACGGGCGGTGTACCTCCTCTCCGCGGGTATAGGGCACCACGCAGTAAGAACAGTACTTGCTGCAGCCTTCCATGATCGACACGAAGGCCGATGCACCCTGCTTGCGCGCCGGGGGCAGGTGGTCGAACTTCTCGATTTCCGGAAATGAGATGTCGACCTGCGGCCGCCGCGCCGCATGGCGCTGCTCGATCATCTGCGGCAGACGGTGCAGGGTTTGCGGGCCGAAGACCAGGTCCACATAGGGAGCGCGTTCGATGATGGCAGCGCCTTCCTGCGAGGCCACGCAGCCGCCCACGCCGATCAGTACCCCTTTTTTCTTGAGGTGCTTCACCCGCCCTAGGTCGCTGAACACCTTTTCCTGCGCCTTCTCGCGCACCGAGCAGGTGTTGAAGAGGATCAGGTCAGCCTCTTCAGGGTCATCCGTGGGCTCGTAGCCCTGCGCCGCACGCAGCACATCGGCCATCTTGTCGGAATCGTATTCGTTCATCTGGCAACCGAAGGTGCGGATGAAGACCTTACGGCCTGCGGCTGTGGCGGGCTTTGAGCTATCGCTCATAGGACTCTCCTAGCGGCGGGCTTGGGGTAGATCCAGTGGCCGCGAGAACAAATTGTAGGCGGCCCCGTCAAAGTGCTGCTGCCCCCTGGCCTGAGCCTTGCGCAGTCCTCAGGAACCCGACGTGCGCCCCATTCGGTACTCGATCTCTACTACGATGCTGCGGCGCACCGGCAGGTGCACATGGTCAACGGTCACGAATCCCTTGAATTACTTGGTCAGGCGACGGGTTTCGAGGATGAGGTCGTCCATCGTGGGTTTGGCGCTGGGCATATTGGGTGTGGGGCTCAATGTAGGGGCGAGTCGGATACCCGACTGCTTTGAACGCCCCCGGTCTAGCCTCGCATCGCTTGCTGGGGTGTTCTAAGCTCTTCCAAGCGGAATTGACGCTTCATGCGGGCCGACCCAGCAGGCAGCAGGCGGGGCCACCCAGCAAAACGCCGCACCATCTGCAACAGGTGGGCGGCGTTTCCCGTTTTTGGTGGCGCATCAGGGATTCGAACCCCGGACCTGCGGATTATGATTCCGTCGCTCTAACCGGCTGAGCTAATGCGCCAGAACCTGACAGTATAACGGCTCACCGTCGACCGATCGCCCATGTTCAAGTTCTTTCGCAAGAAAGCCCCACCGGCTATGGCCCCTACAAGCGGTCTGGCCCAGCAGGCTCAAGCCCCGGCAGCGCCTGTCGCCGCCCCAGCGCCGGTCCAAGCTGGCCAGGCCAGCCGCGCCGGCTGGCTGCAGCGGCTGACCCAGGGCCTGCGCAAGACCGGTGCATCCATGGCCACGGTGTTCACTGGCACCCGCATCGACGAGGACTTGTACGAAGAGCTCGAGGCGGCCCTGTTGCAGGCCGATGCTGGCGTGAAGGCCACGCAGCACCTGCTTACCGAGCTCCGGCGTCGGGTGAGGGAGCACAAGACCGGTGACCCTGCCCAGGTCAAGGCCCTGTTGGCCCAAGCCTTGACCGAGCTGCTGCTGCCGCTGCAACAGCCGTTGACCATCGGCGAGCAACAGCCCACGGTCATCATGGTGGTGGGTGTCAACGGCGTGGGCAAGACCACGTCCATCGGCAAGCTCACCCGCCATTTGGCCGATAGCGGGCAGACGGTGCTGCTCGCTGCGGCCGATACCTTTCGAGCAGCCGCGCGTGAACAGCTGGCGGCTTGGGCGCAGCGCAATGACGCGGCTGCCAGCCCAGCCGACACCCGTATTGACATCGTGAGCCAAGAAGGCGCCGATCCAGGCGCCGTTTGCTTTGACGCGGTAACCGCCGGTCGGGCACGAGGCAAGGACGTTGTGGTCGTTGACACCGCTGGGCGGCTGCCCACTCAGCTTCACCTGATGGAGGAGCTCAAGAAAATCAAGCGCGTGACCGCCAAGGCCTTATCTGGCGCGCCCCATGAGGTGTTGCTGGTAATCGATGGCAACACCGGCCAAAACGCCTTGGCCCAGGTCAGGGCCTTTGACGAGGCTTTGGGCCTGAGCGGCTTGGTGGTGACCAAGCTCGATGGCACCGCCAAGGGCGGAGTGCTGGCGGCCATCGCCCTTTGGGGCCGCGAGCGCAAGGGCGCCGATGGCCAAACGCGAGCGGTGCCGGTCTATTTCATCGGTGTGGGCGAGCAGCTGCAGGACCTGGAGACCTTTGACGCCAGCGAGTTCGCCCAGGCCATGCTTGGCTGAGGGCTGAGCGCGGGGTAGCGGGTCTTCAGCCCATGCCAGGGGGCATAAGACCCTTCATGCCCTTCATGCCGCCCAGCTTCTTCATCATTTTCATCATCCCGCCGCCCTGCATCTTCTTCATCATTTGCTGCATCTGCTCGAATTGCCCGAGCATGCGGTTGACGTCCTGAATCTGCACGCCTGCACCGGCTGCGATGCGCCGCTTGCGGCTGGCCTTGGTCTTGCCATCCAGCAATAGGGCCGGGTGTGAACGCTCGCGAGCGGTCATCGAGCGGATGATGCCTTCCATGCGGCGAATGTCGCGCTCGGCCTTGTCCAGATCGGCCTGTCCGGCTCGGGCTGCCATCTGTGCGGGCAGCTTGTCAATGAGGCCCGACAGCCCGCCCACGTTCTTCATCTGCGAGATCTGCAGCAAGAAGTCGTCCAGGTTGAAGCCGCCACCACCTTTGACCTTTTCGGCCAGCTTCTGAGCGCTGGCCATGTCCACACCCTTGGTGACTTCTTCCACCAGGGCCACGATGTCGCCCATGCCCAGCACTCGGCTGGCATGTCGCCGGGCGTCAAAGACTTCAAGGCCGTCGATCTTTTCCGATACACCAGCGAACTTGATCGGTGCACCGGTGATCTGACGCACGCTCAGCGCGGCCCCGCCTCGGGCATCGCCGTCGAGTTTGGTCAGCACGATGCCGCTCAGTGGCAGGGCCTCGGTGAAGGCGCGCGCGGTGTTGACTGCATCTTGGCCTTGCATGGCATCGACGATGAAGAGGGTCTCAATGGGCGTGAGCGCGGCATGCAGTTCGCGGATTTCGGCCATCAGGGCTTCATCAATGGCCAAACGTCCGGCTGTGTCCACCAGCAGCACGTCGAAGTAATGGCGCCGTGCGTGGTCTAAAGCGGCCAGTGCAATGTCTCCTGGCTTTTGCTGGGGGTCCGAGGCGAACCATTCGGCGCCCGCTTGCCGCGTCACGGTGCGTAACTGCTCGATGGCCGCGGGTCGGTACACATCGGCCGATACGGTGAGCACCTTCTTCTTGCGCTTTTCAATCAGGTGCTTGGCCAGTTTGGCCGTGGTGGTGGTCTTGCCCGCGCCTTGAAGGCCAGCCATCAAGATCACCGCCGGCGGTTGGGCCGCCAGGTTCAGGTCGGCCACGCCCTCGCCCATCGTGGCGGCCAGCTCTTGGTGGACGATGCCTATCAGGGCCTGGCCCGGGTTGAGCGAGCCGAGCACTTCTTGGCCCAGCGCCTTTTCCTTCACACGGCTGATGAAGTCGCGCACCACTTGCAGCGCCACATCGGCCTCCAACAAGGCCATGCGAACTTCGCGCAGCATGTCCTGCACATTGGACTCGGTGATCCGCGCCTGTCCGCGTATGGTTTTGACGAGCTGCGACAGGCGGTCGGTGAGGGAAGAAGCCATCTTGGGCCTTGGCAGGGGACCGCTGTGGGTGCGCGGCCCGTACACTTTGCAAATGAGTGTATCGGTTGGCCCTGAAGCCCTGTTGGCCTTGCTGGCCTGCGCAGCCTACGGCTTGGCCACGCTGCGTGGCCGGGAAGTGGCCCGCGTGCCATCGGTCGCCTTGGTGGCCGGTTGGCTCTTGCACGGCGCTGCCCTGGCGGCTGATGTGTCGGGCTGGGGAACCGAGGCCGGCGCACGCTTTGGCTTTGCGCCGGCCTTGTCGGGTGCGGTTTGGTTGGTGTTGGCGGTTCACGCGGTCGAGAGCCGCTTCGTTCCGCTGCCCGGTGTTCGCCGGGCCTTGGCCGCTTTGGGTATGGTGGTGGCGGGGCTGCTGATTTTCTTTCCGGGTGAGGTGGCGCTGAAGTTCAACTCGCCCTTAATGCCACTGCATCTGTTGCTGGGCATCGCCTCCTACGGCTTGTTTGGGGCGGCTGTGATTCATGGCGTCATGCTGGATTCAGCCGAACGCGCGCTGCGCCGCAAACCCGGCAGCGCTGGCGTCGGTGCGGGCGCTGCGCCCACTGCAGCCGGCGCCGCTACCCCATCGGCTGGAGGCGTCTTGGGCCACAGCTCAACGCTCTTTGGGCTGCCGCTGATGCGCTTGGAGCGCTTGACCTTTCGATTCGTCGAGGCCGGCTTTGTGGTCCTCAGCCTGGCCCTGTTGATGGGATGGCTGGCCAGCGTCTTGGGGCATGCCACTTGGCGTTGGGACCACAAAACCGTGTTTTCGCTCCTGGGCTGGACCACTTTAGCGGCGCTGATTACGGGGCGGCACATCAAGGGTTGGCGCGGGCGGCGGGCCACACGGTGGCTGTATGCGGGGGCTGGCCTGCTGGTGTTGGCCTACATCGGCTCGCGATTTGTGGCCGAGGTGGTGCTCAACCGGATAACGCCGACGTGATGAAGTGGCTGCTCCTAGCGGCGGTGGTGGGCGCTGTGTTGTGGTTTTTGGGGCGCGGGCGTCGCGTGCCTGGCCCTGGCCAAGGTCAGCCGCCTTCAAACCGCAGCGGGGCGGGTTCTGAGCCCGGCGAGGCTTCTACGGCGGCTGAGCCCGAGCCCATGGTGGCTTGCGCCCATTGCGGCTTGTTGGTGCCGCGGTCGGATGCGTTGGCAGCGCCATCCAAGGCCGCACTTTCGGGCCCGCTGCTGCACTATTGCTGCGAAGAGCACCGACGTGCCGGTCCCCGCCTACCCTGAGTCAGGCCACTCTTGGGGCCAGCCCGCCGACTGGCACCAGGGTTGGTGGCACCACGCCCGTGCCTCGACTGGCAGGCCTTGGCGCAGGCGCTGGGTGCGGTGTCACTTTGCAGCCCGGTCGCACTGGGTCGTAAGGGGCTATTCCGCGGTGCCGTAAACTGGGGATAACCATAAAACAGACACTAGGGATAGTGTCTTGAGCAGACGTGGCCCACTAGATATAGTGGGGGGCCCGTCCACCCTGAAGTACCGCCACAGCCTGAGCGCTGCGGTTCGTGCCCCACCAGGCCCACCGTAAACCACAAGAAAAGACCCCCGTATATGGAATCCACGACCCTCGGCGCTGCCTCAACACCCTTTAAGCCGTCTGCCGCTTCGGGGGGGTCTGCTGTGCCGTCTGCCGTGTCCAGTGCTGCCGCTTCGGTCTACCAGGGGTACCAAGTCATTCGCCGCAACGGAGCGGTGGTGTCCTTTGAGCCCAGCAAGATTGCCGTGGCACTGATGAAGGCCTTTCTGGCGGTGCACGGCACGCAAGGGGCGGCGTCGGCCAGCGTGCGCGAAACCGTCGAAGGCCTCACCGAGGCGGTGGTGCGGGCGCTGCTGCGCTCGCGCCCTGGAGGTGGGACATTTCACATTGAAGACGTGCAAGACCAGGTGGAATTGGGCCTCATGCGTGGCGGCCACCACGAGGTGGCGCGCGCCTACGTTTTGTACCGCGAGCGCCGCGCGCAGGAGCGTGCCAAGGCCGGGCACAAGCCCACTGCGGTGGCCTCTGGGCTGATGGTCACCGATGCGGGCCAAAGAGTGCCGTTGAATGAAGCCCGCCTGCAGGCTTTGGTGGAGTCGGCCTGCGCGGAACTCGGTGCTGATGTTAAGGCCGAACCCATCCTTGCCGAGACCCGGCGCAACCTGTACGACGGGGTGCCCATTGATGAGGTCTACAAGGCCGCCATCTTGGCCTCGCGCACCTTGATAGAAAAAGAACCCGGTTACACACGAGCTACGGCTCGCCTGTTGCTGCACACCATCCGCAAGGAAATTGTGGGGCGCGAGCTCGTCCATGCTGAGATGGTCTCGGCCTACGCCGACTACTTCCCACAGTTCATCCGCAAGGGTGTTGATGCTGAGCTGCTCGACGAAAAGCTGCTGCAGTTCGACTTGGCCAAGTTGGGCGCGGCACTCAAGGCAGATCGCGACCTGCAGTTTGATTACCTCGGCCTGCAAACCCTGTACGACCGATACTTTCTGCACATCGAGGAAGCCCGCATCGAGATGCCTCAGGCTTTCTTTATGCGCGTGGCTATGGGCTTGTCCTTGAATGAAATCGACCGCGAAGCTCGCGCCATCGAGTTCTACAACGTACTGTCCACCTTTGATTTCATGAGCAGCACGCCCACGCTGTTCAACAGCGGGACTCGGCGCTCGCAACTGTCGTCCTGCTACCTCACCACAGTGGCCGATGACCTTGACGGCATCTACGAAGCCCTCAAAGAAAACGCCCTGTTGTCCAAGTTCGCGGGTGGCCTGGGCAACGACTGGACCAATGTGCGGGCTCTGGGGTCCTACATCAAGGGCACCAATGGCAAGAGCCAGGGTGTGGTGCCCTTCCTCAAGGTGGTCAACGACACCGCTGTGGCGGTCAACCAGGGCGGCAAGCGCAAGGGCGCGGTGTGTGCGTACCTGGAAACCTGGCACCTGGACATCGAAGAATTCCTGGAGTTGCGCAAGAACACCGGCGACGATCGTCGCCGCACCCACGACATGAACACCGCCAATTGGATCCCCGACCTGTTCATGAAGCGGGTGATCAAGGGGGGCGACTGGACGCTCTTCAGCCCCTCTGACTGCCCGGACCTTCACGACAAATTCGGTGAGGCTTTTGAAGAGGCGTATACCGCTTACGAGCGCAAGGCCGACAACGGTGAGATCAAGCTATACAAGCGCATGCCCGCCAAGGACCTGTGGCGCAAGATGCTGTCGATGCTGTTCGAGACCGGCCACCCCTGGATCACCTTCAAGGACGCCTGCAACGTGCGCTCACCCCAACAGCATGTGGGCATGGTGCACTCCTCCAACCTATGTACCGAGATCACGCTCAACACCAACGAACACGAAATCGCGGTGTGCAACCTGGGCTCGGTCAATCTGTCGCAGCATCTTAAAGGCGATGGGCAGGGCGGTAAGGCCATTGACCATGACAAGCTCAAGAAGACGGTGTCGACGGCCATGCGGATGCTCGACAACGTGATCGACGTCAACTACTACGCAGTCAAGAAGGCGCGTGACTCCAATCTGCGCCACCGTCCGGTGGGCCTGGGCGTGATGGGTTTTCAAGATGCGCTGTATCAGATGCGGCTGCCCTATGCGTCCAAAGAAGCGGTGGAGTTTGCCGACCGATCCATGGAAGCGCTGTGCTACTACGCCTACTGGGCTTCTACCGATTTGGCCGCCGAGCGGGGCCGCTACGCCAGTTACCGCGGATCGCTGTGGGACCGCGGTGTATTGCCCCTGGACTCGCTAACGCTTTTGTCCGAACAGCGTGGTGGCTTTGTGGAGGTGGATCTTTCGTCCACCATGAACTGGAGTGCCCTGCGCTCTCGCATCGCTGAGCACGGCATGCGCAACAGCAACTGCGTGGCTATTGCCCCCACGGCCACCATCTCCAACATTATCGGCGTGGATGCGTCGGTCGAACCCTGCTTTGGCAATCTGTCGGTCAAATCCAACCTCTCCGGCGAATTCACCGTCATCAACGAGTACCTCATCCGCGATCTCAAGCGCCTGGGACTGTGGGACGACGTGATGATCATGGACCTGAAGCACTTCAAGGGATCGCTGTGGCCCATCGACCGCGTGCCGGTGGAGCTCAAGCGCCTTTACGCCACGGCCTTCGAGGTAGAACCCGTGTGGCTGGTGGAGGCCGCCGCGCGCCGCCAGAAATGGATTGACCAAGCTCAGTCGCTCAACATCTACATGGCTGGCGCGTCTGGCAAGAAGCTTGATGAGACCTACAAGCTGGCCTGGGCGCGCGGCCTCAAGACCACCTACTATCTGCGTACCCAAAGCGCCACGCATGTGGAGATGAGCACCGTTACGCGCGGTGGTCAACTCAATGCAGTGCCCAGCAGCGGCAGCGTGGCCGGCGCAGCGCCCTCGGCCCTGGACGCTGCAGCGGCGCAGGCTCGCGCACAACAAGACGCCACGCCGGCCACCGACATCAAGCTCTGCTCGATCGACGACCCGACCTGCGAAGCCTGTCAGTGATTCAGCCCGAATCCCCGCATATCAAAGGGCAATTCGATGTTTGATCACAACACGAAGCACGCCAAAGAGACGGAAGTGCTTGGTGTTGTGACAGAACGCTCTGATAATTAGAAGTGTTAAGGAATGCAGCAATGCTGGTTTGGGAAGACGACTCTCGTACCCACAACACCACCGCCCGTGTGGTGTCTACTCCCGACTCCGCCGTCGGCATCCACCATGCGGTGCAAGCTGCACCAGCGCCTTCCCTTGTGTCCGCTGATGCGGACCAGGCCGCAGTCTCTAGCGCCCCTTTGCACCGCGCTCAGTCGGCCGCTTTCGCTGCACCGGCTGTGATGCCGTTGAAGGAATTGGCGGCTGCCCTGCCCTCTGCAGCCGCAACTGAAGCTACCGCCGAGCGCCGAGTCAATGCGGCCGACAAGCGCATCATCAACGGCCAGACCGATGTCAACCAGTTGGTGCCCTTCAAGTACAAGTGGGCTTGGGAAAAGTATCTGGCCACCTGCGCCAACCACTGGATGCCGCAAGAGATCAATATGTCCCGCGACATCGCCCTGTGGAAAGACCCTTACGGCTTGACCGAAGACGAGCGGCGGATCATCAAGCGTAATCTGGGCTTTTTCGTCACCGCCGATTCCTTGGCCGCCAATAACATCACGCTGGGCACGTACCGCCACATTACTGCGCCTGAGTGCCGGCAGTTTCTCTTGCGCCAGGCTTTCGAAGAGGCCATCCACACACACGCCTACCAGTACATCGTGGAGTCGCTGGGGCTGGATGAAAGCGAAATCTTCAATGCCTACCACGAGGTGTCTTCGATTCGGGACAAGGACGAATTCCTGATCCCCTTCATCGATGCCATCATGGACCCCAACTTCAAAACGGGTACCCTCCAGGCCGACCAGACCCTGCTCAAGAGCCTGATCGTCTTCGCCTGCTTGATGGAAGGCCTGTTCTTCTATGTAGGTTTCACCCAAATTTTGGCGCTGGGCCGCCAGAACAAGATGACCGGTGCTGCCGAGCAGTACCAGTACATCCTGCGCGATGAGTCGATGCATTGCAATTTCGGCATCGACCTCATCAATGCCATCAAGATGGAGAATCCGCATTTGTGGACGGCTGAATTCAAGGCTGAGATCTGCACCCTGTTCATGAAGGCGGTGGAACTCGAGTACCGCTATGCCGAAGACACCATGCCGCGCGGCGTCTTGGGCCTCAATGCTTCTATGTTCAAAGGCTATTTGCGTTACATCGCCAACCGGCGCGCCACCCAGATCGGCCTGGAGGAACTCTTCCCCAATGAAGAGAACCCCTTCCCCTGGATGAGCGAAATGATCGACCTGAAGAAGGAGCGCAACTTTTTCGAAACCCGCGTCATCGAGTACCAAACCGGTGGCGCACTGAGTTGGGACTGAACGTAGGCTGATCCACGCCCCTAGGGCGCAGTTCTGTGCTTGGTCTCATCTGGTCCGGCCTGATTGGCGAGTCTTCCGCAGAGAAGACAACTGATCAAGCTTAACGAATTCATGGTATCGCTGAGTCGGTGGTTCAGCCTTTCGGGCTGAAGACAACCGCAACGAGGTGGGCCATGAATCGCCGTGCATGAGCTCGTGCACGGCGCTCTTTGCAACTTGATCAAGGAGATCACAATGGCAACTGCGAAAAAAGCCCCGGCCAAGAAGGCCGCTGTGAAGAAGTCCGCCGCCAAGAAGGCCCCGGCCAAGAAGGTAGCGGCGAAGAAGGCCCCGGCTAAGAAGGCTGCGGCCAAGAAGCCGGCTGCGAAGAAGGCCGCCAAGAAGCCGGCTGCGAAGAAGGCCGCCAAGAAGCCGGCTGCGAAGAAGAAGGCCGCCAAGAAGCCGGCTGCGAAGAAGAAGGCAGCCAAGAAGGCCGCCAAGAAGCCGGCTGCGAAAAAGGCCGCCAAGAAGCCAGCTGCGAAGAAGGCCGCCAAGAAGCCTGCTGCGAAGAAGGCCGCCAAGAAGCCCGCTGCCAAGAAGGCTGCCCCTGCTGCCCCTGCTGCCCCTGCTGCCAAAACGGCCCTGAGCCCTGCGGCTGCTTGGCCCTTCCCCACCGGCAACAGGCCCTAAAGGAAGTGCCAGCACACAGCCCCAAGCCCGGCTTGGGACTGGTGGCAGACAGCTTGAGAGCCCGGCTTCGGCCGGGTTTTTTATTGCCCGCGCAGTCGGCTGTTACGGGGCACGCCGGCCAGCAAGAACTCCATCTGGTCGGCCAAGATGCGCCGCCCGCGCAGAATCATGTCCTCATGCAGGCTGGGCACATAGGGCACGTACCGGGGGTACATGCCGGCCTCTTCGGGCAAGCGGTTGCCTTTTCGTCCGTTGCAGGAGCGGCAGGCGGTGATGCAGTTCATCCAGCTGTCTAGTCCCCCACGCGACGTGGGCACGATATGTTCGCGCGTCAGTTCGTCCGTGTGGAAGTGTGCGCCGCAGTAGGCGCACAGCTGGCGGTCCCGGGCAAACAGTTTGGGGTTGCTCAGGGCTGGGATTTGGCGCCAAGCCCGTGACGGAATGGCGCCGCGCACCGCGATAATCGGGTGCAGCTCGATGAGGCTTTGCAGCCCCGAAAGCCGTTGCGTTCCCCCGCGCAGCACCCGAAAGGGGTCGCCCAGGCTCCAAGCCACGGCGTCGGTTGCGTAAAGCACGGCCGCTTCGCGCACGCTCATCCAGGCCTGCGGTCGGCCTGAGCAATCCAATTGGAGAACATCCATGAGTCCACCCTTTGGAACTCGAGGGTAGCACAGGGTGTGGGCCTCAAGCGTTCAGACCCGCCCCGCTGGACCCCTGAGGTTTTCCAGCTCTGAGCATCGACCCTTCACAAAAGGGTCAGGCAAAAAATAGTACGATCGTTCGTTTATTTTTTGTGCGTATGAATACACGCGAACCGCTTATCAGCTCTAGGCCTGTGCGTGGCGAAAAAGCCGAAGGGCCGGTGCAGCACAAGGGACAGCAAACTCGCTCGGCCATCCTGGAGGCAGCTCTGGGCCTAGCCTCGCACATAGGCTTGGAGGGCCTGTCCATTGGGGCCCTGGCCGAGATGACCGGGATGAGCAAATCCGGTGTCTTTGCGCACTTCGGTTCGCGCGAGGAACTACAGATCTCAGTTATCCGCGAGTACCACAGAAAGTTTGAAGAAGAGGTGTTTTACCCCTCCATCCGCGGTCCGCGAGGCCTACCTCGGCTGCGGGCGCTGTTCGAGCGTTGGGTCAAGCGGGTCTCGGTTGAATTGGACTCGGGCTGCATCTACATCAGCGGTGCAGTCGAGTTCGACGACCGACCGGGCCCGGTGCGTGATGCCTTGGCCAATATGGTGCTGGCATGGCACCAAGCGCTGCAGCGGGCTATACGCTTGGCTATCGAGTTCGGCCACCTCGCGCCCGATACCGATGCCGGGCAGATTCTCTTTGAACTGCACGGCTTGATCTTGGCCTTGCACCACGACGCACGCTTCTTGCGCCACCCGGGTGCGCTGGAGCGGGCACAAGCAGGCTTTGTGCGCATCATCACGCCATGCCTAACCGATGAAGGGCAGCGGCGCTTGCACAAACGCCCCAGGGCGATGGAGCGCTGACACGACCCCCTCTGCCGCGGTCAACACCCGCGCAGAACACACGATTGAATGACAGGTAAACAGGAGTAACTAGAAATGGCCTTTTATAACCCGCCGCTGCGCGACATGCAGTTCGTGATGCATGAGGTGTTGGATGTTGTGTCTTCCTTGAAGCAATTGCCGCCTCACGCCGACATGGACATCGACACCATCAACGCTGTGCTGGAAGAGGGCGGCAAGTTTGCCGCTGAAGTGCTGCAGCCGCTCAATGCCGTGGGAGACCGCCAAGGCTGCCAGCTTGACCGCAACACGCATGAGGTTACACCCCCAGCCGGCTTCAAGCAGGCCTATGCGCAATTTGTGCAGGGCGGCTGGCCTGCCCTGAGCTGCGACCCGACCTACGGCGGACAAGGCCTGCCGCACACCGTCAACCAGTGCTTCTACGAGATGCTCAACAGCGCCAACCAAGCCTGGACCATGTACCCCGGCCTCACCCATGGGGCCTACGAATGCTTGCATGCGCACGGCACGGCCGAGCAGAAGGCGACGTACCTGCCCAAGCTCACCAGCGGCGAGTGGACCGGCACGATGTGCCTGACCGAGCCGCACTGTGGGACCGATTTAGGCTTGCTGCGCACCAAGGCCGAGCCGCAGCCCGATGGTTCCTACTGCATCACGGGTGGCAAGATCTTCATTTCAAGCGGCGAACACGACCTGGCTTCCAACATCATCCACTTGGTTTTGGCCCGCCTGCCCGACGCGCCCCCTGGCAGCAAGGGCATCAGCCTGTTCGTGGTGCCCAAGTTCCTGGTAAACGCTGATGGCAGCCTGGGTGCACGCAACGGCATCTTCTGCTCCGGCCTGGAACACAAGATGGGCATTCATGGCAATGCCACCTGCCAGATGACCTTGGAAGGTGCACTGGGGTCCCTGGTGGGCCAAGCCCACAAGGGCTTGGCCGCCATGTTCGTGATGATGAACGCGGCTCGCCTGGGCGTTGGCATGCAGTCCTTAGGCCTGACCGAAGTGGCCTACCAGAACGCAGTGGCCTACGCCAAAGACCGCCGTCAGATGCGTTCTTTGACCGGGGCCAAGCAACCCGAACAACCGGCCGACACCATCATCGTGCACCCCGATGTGCGCCGCATGCTGTTGACGGCTCGTGCCTACGCCGAAGGCGCCCGGGCCCTGTGTGTGCACACCGCACTGCGCATCGACCAGGAGCTGCATCACCCCGACGAAGCAGTTCGCCAAGAGGCGGCCGACGAGGTGGCCCTGTTGACCCCCATCGTCAAGGCCTTCATCACCGACAACGGCTGGAAGGCCACCTCAGAGTGCCTTCAAGTGTTCGGCGGGCATGGCTACATCGCCGAGTGGGGCATGGAGCAGCATGTGCGCGATGCCCGCATCAACATGATCTACGAGGGCACCAATACCATTCAGTCTCTCGATCTCTTGGGCCGTAAGGTGCTGGGCGACAACGGTAAGAAGCTCAAGGCCTTCGGCCGCCAGATCGCTGCCTTTGTTGAAGAAGAGGGCGTGCACGAGGAGATGCAGGAGTTCGTCAACCCGCTGGCCGACCTAGGCGAAAAGGTGACCAAACTCACCACTGAGTTGGGCATGAAAGGCTTTGGTAGTGCTGATGAAGTGGGTGCGGCAGCCGTTGACTACCTGCGGGTGTGCGGCCATCTGGTCTTTGCCTACCTATTTGCACGCATGGCGCGTGTGGCGCTGAACAAGCAGAGCAGTGGGGATCCGTTCTACACCGCCAAGCTGGCCACCGCGCGCTTCTATTTCGCCAAGCTCTTGCCTGAGACCGCCATGCTGATTCGCTCAGCGCGCTCAGGCGTGAAGCCGCTGATGGAAATGGACGAGGCCTTGTTTTAAACCACGGTAAACACCAGGAGAAGTCGAGATGAATGCATGGAACAACAGAGCTCTTTCTGTGGCGCTGGTCGGTTTGTCCGCAGTGCTGCCGGGTGTGGCTGCTGCACAGAACACACCAGTGGGCTTGTGGAAGTCGATCGATGACGAGACCAAGACTGAGAAGTCGCTGGTTCGTATCACCGAGACCGGCGGGACCCTCAGCGGCAAGATCGAAAAGCTGATGGACCCGACCAAACAAGACGCAAAGTGCGACAAGTGCAGCGATGCACGTAAGGACCAGCCGGTGCTGGGCATGACCATCATCACCGGCGTTCGGGCCAGCAGTGACAAAACGCTTTGGGAAGGCGGTGAGATTCTGGACCCCAACAACGGTAAGTCCTACAAGGTACGCATCAAGCCCTTGGATTCGGGCAAGAAGCTCGAGGTGCGCGGCTATATCGGCGCACCCATGCTCGGCCGCACACAAACCTGGATCCGCGTCGAGTAAGGCGCCCAGGACTCCAAGCAATTGAACGGAGCGCGGCCTCCGACAGGGGCGCTTCGATCGCATCGAGGAACTGTTTGATGAATCGATTCAATGTGCGCAAGGTAGCGGTTCTGGGTGCTGGCGTCATGGGTGCGCAGATTGCGGCCCATTTGGTGAATGTGCAGGTGCCGGTGGTCTTATTTGACCTGCCCAGCCTAGCCGGACAGGAAGCAGCGCCGGCGGGCTCGTCAAATGCTCGCAGCGCGATCGCCCTCAAGGCCATCGAAAACCTCAAGAAGATCAAGCCTGCGCCGCTGGGCTTGGCATCCGAGGCTGTACGCATCCAGGCGGCCAACTATGAAGAGCATCTGGGCCTGCTGACCGAGTGTGACCTCATCATCGAGGCCATTGCAGAGCGCATGGATTGGAAGCGCGATCTGTATACGAAGATTGCGCGGTGGATTGGGCCACAGGCCATCGTGGCATCCAACACCTCAGGTCTATCGATTACTGAGCTGTCCCAGGCGCTGCCCGAAGCGCTACGCAGCCGCTTTTGTGGCATCCACTTCTTCAACCCGCCGCGCTACATGGCGCTGGTGGAACTGATTGCCACCCCATTCACCGATCCCCATATCCTGGATCAACTTGAAACCTTTGCCACCAGCACCCTGGGCAAGGGCGTGGTGCGGGCCAAGGACACGCCCAACTTCATCGCCAACCGGGTGGGCATCGCCGGCCTGCTGGCCACCATGAGCGAAGCGCAGAAGTTCGGCCTGCCGTTCGATGTGGTGGACGACCTAACCGGTAAAAAGATGGGCCGGGCTTCTTCAGGTACCTTCCGCACGGCCGATGTGGTGGGCTTGGACACCATGGCCCATGTCATCAACACCCTGCAAACCACGCTGTCCCTGCAGACCGACCCGTTCTACGGCAACTTCGGCACGCCTGAGGTGCTGCAAGGCCTGGTCAAGGCCGGTGCCTTGGGCCAAAAGACCAAGGCTGGTTTTTACAAGAAGGATGGCAAGACCATATTGCGGCTGGACCCGGTCACGCAGCAGTATGTGCCCTCGACCGGCAAGGCTGACCCACTGGTTGAACGCATCCTCAAGAGGCCGGCGGCCGAGCGCCTGAAGCTGCTGCGCGAGAGCAGTAACCCGCAGGCCCAGTTTGTGTGGGCCATCTTGCGCGATGGTTTCCACTACGCCGCGGTGCACCTGCAGACCATCGCCAACACCGCGCGCGATGTGGACTTTGCCCTGCGCTGGGGCTTTGGCATGAAGCAAGGCCCCTTCGAACTTTGGCAGGAAGCTGGTTGGTTGCAGGTGGCGCAGTGGATACAGGAAGACATCCAGGCCGGCAAGGCGCTGTGTGCCGCGCCGCTACCAGCCTGGGTCTGTGAAGGCCCAGTGGCGCGGGCGGGCGGGGTGCACACCGCAGAAGGCTCCTACAGCCCTGCGACGGGGCGCTTCGTGGGCGTGAGCAGCCTGCCGGTGTATGCGCGACAGTTGTTCCGCGAAACCGTCAAGGGTTCGCCCGGGCCCGACGCCTTGAAGGGCGGCACCGAGCTGTTCCGAAACGATGAATTGCGGGTCTGGACCTTGGACGGCGAGGTGGTGATCGCCAGCATCACCGCCAAGCTGCACTTGATCAGCCCAGCGGTGACCGAGGGTCTGCACCAGGCTGTGAACATCGCCGAGGCCTCACACAAGGCCTTGGTGATCTGGTCGCCCGACGAGGTGTTCTCGGCCGGCGCGAACCTGGAATCCATGATGCCCGTCTACATGAAGGCTGGATCCAAGGGTATTGCGCCGGAAGAAAAGAAGCTGCAGGACCTGATGCTGCGCCTTCGCTATGCTCAGGTGCCGGTTGTGGCTGCGGTGCGTGGGCTGGCACTGGGTGGCGGCTGCGAGTTGGCGGTGTACTGTGCCCGGCGGGTGGCTCACATGGAAAGCTATGTTGGCCTGGTGGAGGTGGGCGTGGGCCTGTTGCCCGGCGCTGGGGGCCTGACCTATATCGCACGGCGTGCTGCCCAGATGGCATCGGCGGCGCACTCGGGCGCCGACATCTTCGCCTTCCTCAGAGAAGGCTTCACAGCGGCTGCCATGGCCAAGGTGGGCACCTCGGCGCTGGAATCCCGCGACCTAGGCTATCTTGTGGATGGCGACGTGATCGTGGCCCACAAGGACGAGTTGCTACACGTGGCCCTGCAGCAGGCGCGTGCCATGGCTGATAGCGGCTACCGTGCACCGGCCAAGGCGCTGTTCCCGGTGGTGGGCCGCAACGGCATTGCCACCATCCAAGGACAGCTGGCCAATATGCGCGATGGCGGCTTCATCAGCGCGCATGACTTTCACATTGCAAAGCTGATTGCCGAGGTTTTGTGTGGAGGAGATGTCGACGCTGGATCCATGGTGAGCGAGGAGTACCTGATGGGCCTGGAGCGCGAACGTTTCTGCGGCCTGCTCGACCACCCCAAGACACAGGAACGCATCATGGGAATGCTCTCCACCGGTAAACCCGTCCGCAATTGATCACGGAGACCACCATGTCCAAGCAGATGACAGACGCCTACATCGTATCGGCCACGCGAACCCCGATCGGCAAGAGCGGCCGGGGTTACTTCAAGAACACCCGACCCGATGACCTGTTGGTGGCCGCCTTGCGCGGTGCCTTGGCCCAGGTGCCCAGCCTGGACCCCAAGGCCATCGAAGACGCCATCATCGGCTGCGCCATGCCCGAGGGCGAGCAGGGGCTTAACGTGGCGCGGATCGCCGCCCTCTTGGCGGGCCTGTCCCATTCCGTGGGTGGGGTCACCGTGAACCGGTTCTGTGCCTCGGGCCTGACCGCCCTGCAGATGGCCGCTGACCGCATCCGTGTGGGCGAGGCCGATGTGTTGATCGCCGGTGGTTGCGAGAGCATGAGCATGGTGCCCATGACGGGCAACAAGCCGTCGTTCAACCCGGCCGTATTCGACCGGGATGAGAATATTGGCATCGCCTATGGCATGGGTATGACCGCCGAAAAAGTGGCGCAGCAATGGAAGGTGACTCGCGAAGACCAGGATGCCTTTGCACTGGCTTCTCACCAGAAGGCCTTGGCGGCGATTGCAGCTGCTGAGTTCGCTGACGAGACCACCCCCGTGGAGGTGGTGGACCGTGCGCCCGACCTGCGCGGTGGGGGCGTGAACGAGAAGCGCCGCACCGTAAGCGTGGACGAGGGTCCGCGTGCCGACACCTCCTTGGAAGGTCTTGCCAAACTCAGGCCGGTGTTCGCCGCCAAGGGTTCGGTGACGGCAGGCAACAGTTCGCAAACCAGCGATGGTGCAGGCGCGTTGGTCGTGGCCAGCGAGGCGGCCTGCAAACGCTTTAACCTCAAGCCCTTGGCCCGCTTTGTGAGCTTTGCATCACGTGGTGTGCCGCCGGAGATCATGGGCATCGGCCCTATCGAGGCCATCCCTGCCGCATTGCGCTACGCCGGCCTTTCGCAAGACGACTTGGGCTGGATTGAGCTCAACGAAGCCTTTGCGGCCCAGGCGCTGGCGGTGCTCAACACCCTGAACATCGACCGCAGCAAGGTCAACCCCATGGGTGGGGCGATCGCATTGGGCCATCCCCTGGGTGCCACAGGCGCGATTCGGGCGGCCACTGTGGTGCACGGCCTGCACCGCAAGAACCTGAAGTACGGCATGGTCACTATGTGCGTGGGAACCGGGCAGGGCGCCGCCGGCATCCTGGAACGCGTCTGAGGAGCAGCTTGCATGAGCATCAAATCTGGCCTGATCAATGGCGTGGCCACCATCGAGATTGCGCGGCCCGAGAAAAAGAACGCGCTCACCGTGGCCATGTACGAGGACATGACCACCGCCTTGAAGGCGGCGGTGGACAACCCGGCCGCGCGCGCGGCGCTCATCACCGGCCAACCCGGTATCTTCACCTCGGGCAATGACCTGCAAGACTTCATGCAGCGCCCGCCGCAGGGACCCGATTCGCCGGTATTCCTCTTCATGCAGGCGATGCTGGCGTTCGACAAGCCCCTGGTGGCTGCGGTGACGGGCCCGGCCATCGGCATCGGCACCACCATGCTGCTGCACTGCGACCTGGTCTATGTGGCCGACGACGCCCGCCTGGCCATGCCCTTTGCCAGTCTGGGCTTGGTGCCGGAATTTGCCGCCAGCCTGGTGGTGCCCGCTCTGATGGGCCAGCGCCGCGCTGCGGAGAAGCTGATGTTGGGCGACCCCTTCACCGGCCAGGAGGCGGTGGATTGCGGCATTGCCAACGCGGTGCTGCCCGCAGGCGAAGTGCTGCCTCACGCCCGGCGCATAGCCGAGCGCTTCAATGCCCTACCGCCCTCCGCAGTGCGGCAGACCAAACGCCTGATGAAGCGCTGGTCATCTGATGCGGTGTTGCAGGCGGTGGCCGTGGAGGGCGAGCGGTTCGGGACCGCCCTGCGCAGCCCGGAGGCTCGTGAAGCCTTTCAGGCCTTTTTCGAGAAGCGAAAGCCCGACTTCAGTCGCTTCTGAGCCGGCCCGCGCGGGGGATGGCGCTTGTAAGCTGCGCTTGTGACCGGCGCCTTAAGAGGACTACCCAGGCAGCCTCCTCAGGCCGGTGGCACCGGCCTGGGCTGGCCCTTTTCGTCGGTGGCCACATAGGTCAAGGTGGCCTCAGTGACCTTCAACGCGTATTCGCCGCCGTCGCGCAGACGCTGGGCATACACCTCCACATTGACCGTGATGGAGGTGGTGCCCACGCGGGTGATCTCTGCATAAAAGCTCAGCAGGTCGCCGACCCGCACGGGCTGTTTGAAGACGAACTGGTTGACCGCCACCGTGGCCAGCCGGCCACGGGCGCGGCGCACCGGCAGCACCGAGCCAGCCAAGTCCACCTGGGCCATCACCCAGCCGCCGAAGATGTCGCCGTTGGCGTTGCAGTCGGCGGGCATTGGGATCACTCGCAGCACCAACTCTTTTTCGGTGGGCAGCTTCACCCGGGTCTCGGACTGGCGTGGGTCGAGGCTGGGGCTGGTATTCATGCATCCAAGCATAGCGCTAGGGGCTGCGCAGCGCTGCAGGCGAGAATGGCCCCCTATGCGCGGACTTGCCCACGGACACTCCTCAGACACCGCTGCGGCGGCTGCCATCCCTGCCGGCCGCTCCGATTGGGGCACGCTGCAGCGCCTGTTCCCCTATCTGTGGCGCTACCGCTGGCGTGTGGGGGCTGCTTTGGCCTTCATGGTGGCGGCCAAGCTGGCCAATGTGGGCGTGCCGGTGCTGCTCAAGTACCTTGTGGACAGCCTGTCGATAAAGCCAGGCGACCCCCAGGCCCTGCTGGTCGTGCCCTTGGGCCTGCTGCTGGCCTACGGCTTGCTGCGCCTGTCCACCTCGCTGTTCACCGAACTGCGCGAGCTGATCTTCGCCAAGGCTACGGAGGGCACGGCCCGCAGCCTGAGCCTGCAGGTGTTCAACCACCTGCACGGCATGAGTCTGCGCTTTCACTTGGAGCGCCAGACCGGGGGCATGACGCGCGACATTGAGCGCGGCACGCGAGCGGTGCATGCGCTGGTCAGCTATTCCCTCTACAGCATTTTGCCCACCCTCATCGAAGTGGCCCTAGTGCTCACCTTGCTGGCGGTGCAGTTTGATTCGCTCTTTGCCTGGATTACCCTGGCGGCCTTGGTGGTGTACGTGGCCTTCACCTTCAAGATCACCGAGTGGCGCACCCAGTTCCGGCGCGAGATGAACGAGATGGACTCCAAAGCCCATACCAAGGCCATCGATTCCCTCTTGAACTATGAAACGGTCAAGTACTTCAATAACGAACCCTGGGAAGCGCGGCGCTACGATGAGAGCCTGGAGCGGCTGCGCAAGGCCGCGCTCAAGAGCCAGACCACCCTGAGCATTCTGAACACGGGGCAGCAGCTGATCATTGCGGTGGCCCTGGTGCTGATGTTGTGGCGCGCCACGCAAGGTGTGGTGGATGAGCGTCTGACCTTGGGTGATCTGGTGATGATCAACGCCTTCATGATCCAGCTGTACATCCCGCTGAACTTCTTGGGGGTGATTTACCGGGAGATCAAGCAGGCTTTGACGGACTTGGACAAGATGTTTGGCCTGCTCGAGCGCGAGCGTGAAGTGGCCGATGTCCCGGGTGCGCCTGATCTGCAGGTGCACGCAGGCCATGTCCGCTTCGAGGGCGTGACCTTTGCGTATGACTGCGGGCTAGCTGCTACAGCATCGGGGCCGCCGGGGCAGGCTCCGGCCGATCCCGCAGAGCCCACGGGCTCAGCCCACCGCACCATCTTGCAGGACGTTTCCTTCGAGATTCCACCGGGCAAGACGGTGGCCGTGGTGGGCTCGTCGGGCGCTGGCAAGAGCACCTTGGCCCGCCTGATGTTCCGCTTTTTCGACGTGCCCCAAGGCGCCGGGCGCATCAGCATCGACGGGCAGGACATTCGCCAGGTGACCCAAGCCTCGCTGCGCCGCGCCATTGGTATCGTGCCGCAGGATACGGTGCTGTTCAACGACACGGTGGCGTACAACATTGCCTATGGGCGGCCTGGAGCCAGCCGCCAGGAGGTCGAGGCTGCTGCGCGCGCGGCGCGCATCCACGACTTCATTGCTACTTCCCCTCAAGGCTACGAAACCATCGTGGGCGAGCGCGGCCTGAAACTCTCGGGCGGCGAAAAGCAGCGTGTGGCCATCGCCCGCACCCTGCTCAAGGACCCCCCGGTCCTGATCTTTGACGAGGCGACCTCAGCGCTGGACTCCGCCAACGAGCGGGCGATACAGGCTGAGCTGCGCAACGCGGCTCAGGGCAAGACCACGCTCGTGATTGCGCACCGCTTGTCCACCGTGGTGGATGCCCATGAGATTTTGGTGATGGACGACGGCCGTATCATCGAGCGTGGCAGCCACGACGCACTCTTGGCCCTAGGCGGGCGCTATGCTTCGATGTGGGCTTTGCAGCGCAGCGGGCATGGAAACCAAGTGGCTTGAAGATTTCGTGAGCCTGGCCGAGACGCGCAGCTTTTCGCGCTCGGCGGTGCTGCGGCATGTGACTCAGCCGGCGTTTTCGCGGCGCATCCAGGCGCTGGAAGCCTGGGCAGGCGTGGATCTCGTGGACCGTTCGTCCTACCCCACCCGGCTGACCCCGGCGGGCGAACTGTTGCATGCGCAGGCCCTGGAAATCCTCGGGGCGCTGCAAAGCACGCGCCACCTGGTGCGCAGCCACCAGGGCGACTCGGCCGATGTGATCGAGTTTGCGGTGCCGCACACCCTGGCCTTCACTTTTTTTCCGCACTGGCTGATGGACTTGCAGGCCCATTTCGGCTCCATCAAGAGCCGCTTGACAGCGCTGAATGTGCACGATGCGGCCATGCGCCTGAGCGAAGGCGGTTGCGACTTGCTGATCGCCTACCACCACCCCTCGCAACCGTTGCAGCTCAACCCAGGGCGCTACGACATGCTGGTGCTGGGGCGGGAAACCCTGGCCCCGTTCAGCTGTGCGGATGCCCGCGGCCGCGCCGTATACACCCTGCCGGGCGACAGAGGTCGTCACATTCCCTTCTTGAACTATGCCCCGGGGGCCTATCTGGCCCGCTTGGTGGATCTGATCCTCAAGGAGTCGCCCCAAGCGGCCGAGTTGCAGCCTGTTTACGAGACCGACATGGCCGAGGGTTTGAAGGCCATGGCCATTGAAGGCCATGGGCTGACCTTCCTGCCTGTGGGGTCGGTACACAAGGAGCTGCGAGCCGGGCGGTTGGTCGAGGCTGCCCCCGAGGACAGCTTTAGGCTGACGATGGAGGTTCGGATCTACCGTGAACGCCCGGGGTCACTGGGCGTGCGGCCACCCAAGGTGTCGGCTCAGGGTCTGTGGGCATATCTACAAGGGCCGGCTTCTCCCTAGAATAAGAAGCTTGCGGCTTGGCGCCGCATTCTTCCCACCCCCCCACAGGAGAATTCATGAAGACGTCCCTCATCCTGGTGGCGGCCCTGGCCGCTGCTACGGGCCTGGCCCAGGCTGACACCCTCAAGAAGATCAAAGATTCCGGCAGCGTCACCATGGGCGTGCGCGAATCCTCGGGCGCCCTGAGCTTCACACTGGGCGACGGCAAGTTCGCTGGTTTCCATATCGAGGTCTGCCAGCGTGCGCTGGCAGACATCCAGAAGGCTTTGGGCATGTCCAAGCTAGAGCTTAAGTACCAGGTGGTCACCTCGCAGAACCGCCAGCCCCTGGTGCAAAACGGCACCGTGGACATCGAGTGCGGCTCCACCACCAACAACGCCAACCGCCAGAAGGATGTGGCCTTTGCGGTGACCACATTCGTGGAAGAGGTGCGCATGGCGGTGAAGGCCAACTCGGGCATCACCAACATCAACCAGCTCAATGGCAAGAAGGTGGCCACCACCACTGGCACCACATCGGTGCAGCACCTGCGCCGCCACGAGCGTGCCACGGGCGTAAATTTTGATGAGGTGTTCGGCAAGGACCACGCCGATAGCTTCCTGCTGCTGGAAAGCGGTCGCGCCGATGCCTTCGTGATGGACGGTCAGATCCTGGCTGGCAACATCGCCAAGGCCAAAAGCCCGGCTGACTTTCGCATCGCCGGCGAGGTGCTCAGTGTAGAGCCCATCGCCATCATGTTTCGCAAGGACGACCCGGCCTTCAAAAAGGCGGTGGACGACAGCATCATCGGCATGATCAAGTCGGGTGACCTGGCGCGGCTGTATGACAAGTGGTTCATGCAGCCTATTCCGCCGGCCAACACCGCCTTGCGCCTGCCGGCATCGGACGCCACCAAGGCAGCGTGGGCCGAGCCCAACGACCGGCCCATGGAAGCCTACGCCAAGCGCTGAGCCTGCTTCGGGTGGCCTTTGGCCACTCGATGGCTGCGGCCAACCGGCTTTGCAGGCTACCCCCAAGCCCGACTCCGTGTCGGGCTTTTTTCTGCGCTCGCTCGAGGACAACCCCGGGCGGGCGAGCCCCCGCCGCGGCTATAGTCCTGCGCGAACAAGGGAGCATGCGTGGCCACTTGGGATTGGCAGGTCTTCTGCCGCGACACCGTCACCAGCGAGCAGCAAAGCGGTTGCTTCGGCCAGGGCGGCGACATCACCTATCTGGATTGGATGCTCTCGGCCTGGGGCTGGACCCTTTCTGTGGCTGCCCTGGCCTTGGTGGTGGCCCTGGTGGTGGGTTCACTCGTGGGCATTGCCCGAACAACGCCCTCGCGCGCGGCGGTGTTTCTGGGAAACGCCTGGACCGAGTTGTTTCGCAACATTCCCCTGCTGGTTCAAATCTTTCTCTGGTACCACGTGATTCCGTCGTTGATCACGCCGCTGCGCGAGGTGCCCAGCTTCGTACTCGTCGTGCTGGCGCTGGGCTTTTTCACGAGCGCGCGCATTTCCGAGCAGGTCAAGGCCGGCATTCAAAGCATTCCGCGTGGCCAGCTTCATGCGGGCTTGGCCATGGGCCTGAGCCTGCCGCAGACCTACCGCTACGTGCTTCTGCCGGTGGCGTTTCGGGTGGTCATTCCGCCGTTGACCAGCGAGTCGATGAACATCGTGAAGAACTCATCGGTGGCCTTTGCGGTATCGATTGCCGAGCTGACGCTGTTCGCGCTGCAGGCGCAGGAAGAAACCTCGCGTGGAATCGAGATCTACTTGGCAGTCACGGGCGCGTACTTCGTATCGGCCTTTGCGGTGAACAGGGTGGCGCTGTTCATTGAGCAGCGGGTGCAAATTCCTGGCACCTTGGGCGCTGCGCAGTGAGGGGCCTTGTATGACGCTGGACTTCACCTTCCTCACCTGGCAACTGTTATCGAGCTATGTGCTCAAGGGCTTGATCTTCTCCATCCAGCTCACCCTGGTGGCCATGATCGGGGGCATTGCCTTGGGTACGGTCATTGCACTGATGCGCCTGTCGGGCAAGCCCTGGCTGGCCGCGCCGGCAGCAGCCTATGTGAACACGCTGCGCTCGATTCCCCTGGTGATGGTGATCCTGTGGTTCTTCCTGCTGATTCCCCTGATCACCGGCAAGCCGTTAGGAGCGGAATGGTCGGCTGTGATCACCTTTACCGTCTTCGAGGCTGCTTACTATTCGGAGATCATGCGTGCGGGTATCCAGAGCGTGCCCAGGGGGCAGGTACACGCGGGCTATGCGGTGGGCATGAGCTACGGCCAGACCATGCAGCTCATCGTGCTACCGCAGGCCTTTCGCAATATGTTGCCGGTCTTGTTGACGCAGACCATCATCTTGTTTCAAGACACCTCATTGGTCTATGCCATTGGGGCCTATGACCTGCTCAAGGGTTTTGAGGTGGCGGGCAAGAACTTCAACCGCCCGGTGGAGACCTACCTGGTGGCCACGCTGGTGTACTTCGTGATCTGCTTTAGCCTGTCGATGCTGGTGCGCCGGCTGCAAAAGCGCATTCAGATCATCCGGTGAGCCCCGCGCGTGTGCACGCTTGAAAACAGGAGTATTTCGTGATTCAGATTGACAATGTCAGCAAGTGGTACGGTAGCTTTCAGGTGCTGACCGACTGCACCACCATCGTCGCCAAGGGCGAGGTGGTGGTTGTGTGTGGGCCTTCGGGATCGGGCAAGAGCACCTTGATCAAGACTGTCAACGCGTTGGAGCCGATTCAAAAGGGCGACATCGTAGTCGATGGTGTGAGCATCACCGCCCCGGGCACCAACCTGCCGCGATTGCGCAGCCGCGTGGGTATGGTGTTTCAGCACTTTGAGCTATTTCCGCACCTATCGGTCACAGAGAACCTAAGCTTGGCGCAAATCAAGGTGCTAGGCCGCAGCCAAGATGAAGCCATGGCCCGCGGCCTGAAGATGCTGGACCGTGTGGGTCTGATGGCCCACAAGGACAAATTCCCTGGCCAGCTCTCGGGTGGGCAGCAGCAGCGCGTAGCCATTGCGCGCGCCTTGTCCATGGACCCGGTGGTGATGTTGTTTGACGAGCCCACCTCGGCGCTTGACCCGGAAATGGTGGGTGAGGTACTGGATGTGATGGTGAGCCTGGCCCAAGAGGGTATGACCATGATGGTGGTGACCCACGAGATGGGCTTTGCGCGCAAGGTCAGCCACCGGGTGATCTTCATGGACGCGGGCTGCATCGTTGAAGACTGCAGCACAGACGCGTTCTTTGGCCAGCCCGAGGCGCGCAGCGAGCGGGCGCGGGATTTTCTGTCCAAGATCCTGCAGCACTGAGCCGCGCGACAATGTTGGGATGACCGAACTCGTCCTGACCCGGCCCGACGACTGGCACCTGCATCTGCGCGATGGCGCGGCCATGGCCGATGTGGTGCCCCACACCGCACGGCAATTCGCCCGGGCCATCGTCATGCCCAATCTGAAGCCACCGGTGACCACCGCCGCACAGGCTGTGGCGTACCGCCAGCGCATTCAGGCGGCCGTCCCAGAGAGCTTGACCTTCACGCCGCTGATGACGCTGTATCTCACCGACAACATGCCGCCCGACGAAATCAAGCGGGCCAAAGACGCCGGCGTGGTGGCTCTAAAGCTCTACCCGGCCGGGGCCACCACCAACAGCGATGCGGGCGTGACCGACATCTGCAAGACCTACAAGACGCTTGAGGCTATGCAGCGCGAAGACCTGCTGTTCCTGGTGCACGGCGAGGTCACTGACGCCGAGATCGACCTGTTCGACCGTGAGGCGGTGTTCATCGACCGCGTCTTGGCGCCCCTGCGCCGCGACTTCCCCGAGCTCAAGATCGTCTTCGAGCACATCACCACCAAGGAAGCGGCGCAATACGTGGCTGAAGGCGGCCAGCGCTTGGGTGCCACCATCACCGCCCACCACCTGCTCTACAACCGCAACGCCATCTTTCAGGGTGGCATACGGCCGCACTACTACTGCCTGCCGGTGCTAAAGCGCGAAGAGCACCGCCGCGCCTTGGTAGCAGCCGCCACCGGCGGCAACCCCCGCTTCTTCCTGGGTACCGACAGCGCCCCGCACCCCTCGCAGCTCAAGGAACATGCCAGTGGATGCGCCGGTTGCTACACCGCGCTCAGCGCCTTGGAGTTGTACGCGGAGGCTTTTGAGGCGGGGGGCGCCCTGGACCGCTTGGAGGCTTTCGCAAGCTTTAACGGCGCGGACTTCTATGGCTTGCCGCGCAACACCGACACGGTGACCTTGCGGCGCGAAAGCTGGACCGTGCCCGAGCTGCTGTCCTTCGGGGGCGCACCGCTTAAGCCGCTGCGCGCGGGCGAAACCCTGAGCTGGCGCCAGGTGGACTGAGCCCCAGGGCCGCCAGCCATGGCGGCCCGCTCACCAGGGTGCCGCGAGCGGTGGCACCCTGCTGGCCCGTTAGCCACCAAAGCGGAGCTTTTCCACAGCTCGATCTGCTCGATCCTCCCGATCCTCCCGATCCTCCCGATCAGCCCGATCGCGCCAAGGCTTTGGTGATGCGCTGCTGACCAACGGTAGGCCGTGTTTCAGGCAGACGCGCACCATCACGTTGGCATCGGCGAAGGCGAGTGTTGCACGCGCCACCTGCTTCACCGTCACGCCCTTGGGCAGCCTTCGTGGTGCCGCACCGCCCGCGCGCGATAATGCCAGGGTGAAGCAAGCCAGACCGCCGCTGGTGCGATCGTGGAAACACGGCACTGGAGGAAGGTCCGGACTGCATAGGGCAGCGCAGGAGCTAACGGCTCTCCACCGCGAGGTGAGGATCAGAGCAACAGAGACGAGTCTGCGTGGGCAAGGACTGCACGGAGTGTTCTGCGAGGTGCCGGCGACGCCGGCAGCCGGTCCCGAAAGGGAGCGGCCCTGGCTTTGGCCAAGGGACCGAGTAGCACCCCGAGCGGGCGCAGCTCACTCAGGGTGAAACGGGCAATCTCTGCGCGCAGCAACACCAAGTAGGCCGGCGTTGACGTGGCCCGCGGAGCCGGCGGGTAGGTGGCATCGAGCCGGGTGGGCGACCCCCGGTCCAGAGGAATGGCGGTCACGCCGCCTGGGTCGAAAGGCCGAAGCGACGCACAGAATCCGGCCTATCGGCTTGCTTCACATATTTTTATGAACCCCCAAGCCGAACAACTGTGGACCCGCCCGCGCTGGCAACTGGCGATGCTGTTGGCCGGCTTGGGTATGGTGGGGCCCTTCGCCATCGATGCCTATCTGCCGGCCTTTGCAGGGCCTGAAGGCATCGCCCAAACGTTGGGGGCCACCCCGCTGCAGATGCAGCAAACCCTATCGGCCTTTTTGCTGGCCTTTGCGGTGATGAACCTGTTCCACGGTGCCCTGGCCGACAGCTTCGGCCGGCGTCCAGTGGTGCTGGGTGGGGTCTCGCTGTTCAGCATCGCCTCCATCGGCTGCGCCCTGTCGCAAACCATCACCGAGCTCATCCTGTGTCGGGCCCTGCAGGGCCTGTCTGCGGGCGCCGGTATCGTGGTCTCGCGCGCCATCATCCGCGACATGTTCCCACCTACTTCGGCGCAGAAGGTGATGTCCCAGGTAACCATCTTTTTCGGCGTGGCGCCAGTGATCGCGCCTGCCTTGGGCGGCTACGTGTTCGTAGCAGGGGGCTGGCACGCGGTGTTCTGGGGCTTGGCGGTGGTGGGGGCCCTGCTGTTCTGGCTGAACTGGCGCTTGCTGCCTGAAACCTTGCACCCGTTGCAGGTTCAGCCCTTCAACCCGAAGAACCTGATGGCTGGGTATTGGGCCTTGGGTTCGAGCCGGCGCTTTTGGCTGCTGGCCCTGTCCAGCGGAATCCCATTCAATGGCATGTTTCTGTACGTGTTGGCCGCCCCTGTGTTTTTGGGCGAACACCTGGGCTTACAGCCCACGCAGTTCTTTTGGTTCTTCCTGCTGTCCATGTCGGGGCTGACCATTGGTGCGTGGCTGTCGGGCCGCCTGGCGGGCCGCATTGCGCCGCAGCGTCAGATTCGATGGGGCTATGCCGTCATGGGCGTGGTGTCGCTGGGCAATGTGGCGCTGAACCTGCTGTTGCCGCCGGATGCGGCCTGGTCCATGGTGCCGGTGGCCCTGTTCTCCTTAGGCTGGGCGCTCATGGTGCCGGTGGTCACGCTGATGGTGCTGGACCTGGCGCCCGAGCGACGAGGCCTGGTCAGTTCGCTGCAAATGTGCGTGGGCAGCGCGGCCAATGCCCTGGTCGCCGGTGTGCTGGTGCCCTTGGTGATGCATTCGGCCCTGGCGCTGGCTTGCGCATCCCTGTGTCTGTTGATGGTGGGATGGGTGGCCTGGGCCATCGACCGGCGGCAGCACAAGCCCTGATACGGCTGTGCCCCCGGGGCCTTCAGGGAAAGTCCTAGCTACTTACACTTCTAAACCTCAACTTTTAGTATATCTGACAAGTACATAATTTAATTAGTTTTTTTTGATTCGAATCTATTTTTTCAAGGCTTGTGTAAGTAATTGATTTGATTGAGATTTTTTGCTCAATTCATTGACCCGAGGTGGCGAAATCCGGTAAAGTGTCGGAAAGTGGTTTTTTGTGGATGTTTGTGACAAAACGCAACACCCGCCCACCTTCCGAACCCAGGCTCACCGGTGTCGCATTTCGTATTTCAAGGCAGTTCAGCCCTCACCCTGGATGGCAAGGGGCGCATCACCGTCCCGGCGCGCCACCGTGAGGTCCTCTCCGCCACGGCCGCTGGCCAGCTCACGCTCACCAAGCACCCGCACCGCTGCCTGCTGGTCTTTCCGCGGCCGGCCTGGGAATCCTTCCGCGAAAAGCTGATATCCCTGCCGATGGGTGCCGAAGGCTGGCGCCGCATCTTCCTGGGCAGTGCCATGGACGTGGAGATCGACGCCGCAGCGCGGGTGCTGATTGCACCGGAGTTGCGTGCCTGGGCGGATCTGGAGCGCGAGGTGATGCTTCTGGGCATGGGTCAGCGCCTGGAGCTGTGGGATGCAGCCAAGCTGGCCAGCCACGAGGACCAGGTCATTGAGCAGGGCATGCCCGATGCCCTCAAGGACCATGTCTTCTGATGAGCGCTTCCGGCCCTGCCGAGGCAGCGCCCGAACCGGCACACCATGTCACCGTGCTGCTGGAAGAGGCGGTCCGGGCCCTGTCGATTCAGCCCGACGGCGCCTATGTGGACGGCACGTTTGGACGCGGCGGCCACAGTCGGCGCATCTTGCGGGCCTTAGGCCCGAAGGGCCACCTGGTCGCCTTCGACAAGGACCCAGAAGCCTTGGCCGCAGCAGCCGAGGTCGGCACGCGGGTCGGCGACCCGCGTTTTTGCATCTGCCACGCGAGCTTCGCCCGGATGCGCGAGTGCCTGGCCGAGCAGGGTGTTCACGCAGTGCAGGGCATTTTATTGGACTTGGGCGTGAGCTCACCGCAGATCGACACCCCGCAACGAGGCTTCAGCTTCCGATTCGATGCGCCGCTGGACATGCGCATGGATACGACCTGCGGCCCCACGGCTGCGGACTTTTTGGCCAGTGCCGATGAGCAGCGAATTGCGCAGGTGATCCGTGACTATGGGGAAGAACGATTTGCTCTACCGATTGCAAAGGCGGTTGTGGCCCGCCGCGAGAGCGGGCGCGCCATTCGAACCACGCTTGAGCTTTCCGAACTCGTGGCTCGTGCGGTCAAGACCCGCGAGCCGGGCCAGGACCCTGCGACGCGCACATTTCAGGCTCTTCGAATTCAAGTCAACGCCGAGCTTGAGGAGCTCGAGCAGGGCCTGAGTGCCGCGCTCGATCTGCTCGCACCCGAAGGACGACTGGCCGTGATCAGCTTTCACTCCCTGGAAGACCGCATCGTCAAACAGTTCATTGCCCGTGAAAGCCGCGAGGTGGTGGACCGGCGTGCGCTGCTGGCCCCACCCAAGGCCATGCGCCTGCAGGCCCTGGGCCGCATCCGGCCCAGCGAAGAAGAGGTGCGTGCCAACCCGCGTTCGCGTTCGGCCATTTTGAGGGTGGCCCAACGGCTGGCAACGCCACAAGGATCACCGGCATGACGCGGCTCAACCTGGTGCTGATGCTGGCCCTGGTGCTCAGTGCCTTGGCCTTGGTGCAAACCGCCTATGAGTCGCGCCGCTTGTTTGCAGAGATCGAACGGGCCAAGGCTGACTTGGCGCGCCTGGAATCAGACCACGCCCGCTTGTTGGCCGAGCGCCAGGCGCAAGCCACCAACCTGCGGGTCGAGCGGCTGGCCCGTAACCGACTGCAGATGACCCCCATCAGCCCTCAGGTTACGCAGTATGTGATCGACGCGCCTCGGCGGCCCGGCGCTTCAGCCCAGGCGCCTGAGACCCAGCCCGAGGGGGTGCGCTGATGGGCTGGAACCCCTTGCGTAAAGCCGCGGCGCGCCGGTCGGGTGCGCGCGGCATGGTGTACAGCAACAGTCCGCTGCTGGCTTCGAAAACACCGCTATGGCGCAGCCACTTCCTGGTGGCCTTGTGCGGCTTGGGGGCCTGTGTGCTGATCGGGCGCGCGGTTTACATCCAGATCATCGGCACCGACTTCTACCAGCTCGAGGGTGAGAAGCGCTACGCACACACGGTGCCGCTGCCGGCCAGCCGTGGCCGCATCCTGGACCGCAACGGCACCACGCTGGCCAGCAGCGTGGCCATGCCCTCTGTTTGGGCCGACCCCAAGGAGTTTCAGGCCAGCCCCGAGCAGCTCAAGGCCTTGGCGCTGAGCTTGAAGATACCCCTGGCCGAACTGCAGCGCCGCGTGGCCGATGAGAACAGCCGCTTTGTGTGGCTGCGACGCCATGTCGACATGGCCCTGTGGCAGGAGGTCAAGGCCCTGAAGATCAAGGGCGTGGCCGAGCTGCGTGAATACCAGCGCCGCTACCCCGAAAGCGAGGCAGCGGCCCATGTGGTGGGCTTCACCAACGCCGATGACCAAGGCCAGGAGGGCATTGAGCTGGCCTTCCACGATCGCCTGTTGGGCCGCAACGGTTGGCGCATGGTCATTCGTGACCGAACCGGCCGCACCGTAGAAGACCTGGGTGACGCGGTGGACCCCCTGCACGGTGATGACATTCAGCTGTCCATCGATGCCAAGGTTCAATTCTTCGCGTACCAACGGGTGCGTGAAGCGGTCTATCAGCACCGGGCCCAGGCCGGCAGCGTGGTGGTCTTGGACGTGCAGACCGGTGAGGTGCTGGCACTGGCCAACTACCCTAGCTTCGACCCTTCGGACCGGCGCAACCTCAGTGGCGGTCAGTTGCGTAACCGTGCCTTGACCGACACCTTCGAGCCCGGCTCCACGATGAAACCCTTCATCGCAGCCCTGTCGCTGGAAACCGGCAAGGTGCAGCCCTCGACGATGATCAATTCCACGCCGGGCAGCATGGTCGTCAGCGGCTTTCCCATTCGCGATGCACACCCCTACGGCAGTTTGACCGTGGAGCAGGTGATTCAGAAGTCCAGCAATGTCGGCACGGTTCGCATGGCCATGGATCTGCAGCCGCGCGAAATGTGGGAAATGTTTTCGAAGATTGGCATGGGCCAGAAGCCTGAATTGGACTTCCCCGGTGCTGTTACCGGTCGTCTGCGCCCCTACAAGACGTGGCGCCCCATTGAGCAGGCCACCATGTCCTATGGCTATGGCCTGTCGGCCAGCCTCTTCCAGCTGGCTAGAGCCTATTCCGTGTTCGCGCGTGACGGTGAGCTGGTACCGGTGTCGGTGGTGAGGCGAGACGCAGCCCCCGGTGGCATTCGGGTGTTTTCTGCGGACACCGCGATGGCGGTTCGGCAAATGCTGCAACTGGCTGCAGGCCCTGGGGGCACCGCGCCGCTGGCGCAGACCCCGGGCTATACCGTGGGCGGCAAGACGGGTACCGCCCACAAGCAAGAGGGGCGGGGCTATGCAGGCAACAAGTACCGGTCCTGGTTCGTGGGGCTTGCGCCCGTAAGTAATCCGCGCATCGTGGTGGCGGTGATGGTGGACGAGCCCAGCACCGGCGTGTACTACGGCGGCGCCGTGGCCGCACCGGTGTTCAGCCAGGTGGTTGGGCAAACGCTGCGCTTGTTGAACGTGCCGCCCGATGCCGATGTGAAGTCGCAAATCGTGGCCAAGGTGCCTGCGGTGGAAGAGAGCTTCTGATGGTGGCCTCTGGACTGTTGCACTTGGACAGTGTGGGGCTGGTGCTGCAGTGGCTGCGCGGCCGTGGTGCGCAGCGCCTGGTTGTGGACAGCCGCACGGTACGCCCCGGTGATGTGTTCGTGGCCTGGCCCGGAGCCGCCCACGACGCGCGGCGCTATGTGCCCCAGGCCTTGGCTTCGGGTGCCGTGGCCTGTGTGGTCGACCAGGATGGCGCAGAAGCTTTTGGATTCGACGACGACCGGATCGCCGCGGTGCCGCGTTTGAAACAGCAGTTGGGGGCCCTGTGCGACGCGTTCTGGGGGCACCCCAGTGCATCCATGGACGTGATGGCCGTTACTGGAACCAATGGCAAGACCTCTACAGTCTGGTGGTGGGCTCAGGCCTCGGCCCTGCTGGGGCACCGCAGTGCTGTGGTGGGCACCCTGGGGATCGGGGAGCCTTCGTCGGCCATGCAGCCCGGCGGCTGGTCTCCCACGGGCCTGACCACGCCCGACCCTGCGGCGCTGCACAGCAGCTTGGCGGCCTACCGCGACCAGGGCGTTCGGCGTTGTGCCCTTGAAGCCTCTTCGATCGGCCTGGCTGAAGATCGGCTGCGGGCCCTGCGGATCAAGGTAGCGTTGTTCACCAACTTCACCCAGGACCACCTGGACTATCACCACACACTGGAGCAGTACTGGGCAGCCAAGCGGCAGCTTTTCGACTGGCCTGGGCTGTCGGCAGCGGTAGTCAATATCGAGGACCCCCGTGGCGTGGCGTTGCATACGCAGTTACGGGCTCAACGCCCGACGCTCGATCTGTGGTCCGTGGGCCTGGCTGAATCCGCTCGCTTACAAGCACGTGCGCTGCAGACCGCGGCCAGTGGCATACGCTTTGAGCTGCATGAGGCGGCGGCATCGGTGGCTGCCGCCGGTGCAGGGCCATCCTGCACCGCCATGGTGGCGGTCCATCTGCCGTTCCTGGGCTGCTACAACGTGCTCAACCTCTTGGGTGTGGTGGCGGGCCTGCGGGCGCTGGGCCATGCGCTGGCGGACATTGCTGCAGTGCTGCCCTCGCTGTCGCCGGTACCGGGCCGATTGCAGGCCCAGGGTGGTGCCGGAGAGCCCCTGGCCGTGGTGGACTATGCGCATACGCCTGATGCCCTGCAACAGGCGCTGGCGGCCTTGCGCCCCGTGGCACAAGCCCGTGGCGGGCGTCTGTGGTGCGTGTTTGGCTGTGGCGGTGACCGCGACCACAGCAAGCGGCCGGTAATGGGCGCAGTGGCCCATCAGGGCGCAGACGCCGTGATACTGACCAGCGACAACCCCCGAAGCGAAGACCCTCAGGCCATCCTCGCCGACATCGCTGCTGGCTGGCCCGCCAACATACCGGTGGATCTTCAGGTGAACCGACGCAGCGCCATCTTCACCGCGCTTGACCACGCTGCCACACGCGACGTGGTCCTGATAGCCGGAAAGGGGCACGAGGCGCATCAAGAGATTCAAGGCGTCTTGCATCCCTTCGACGATGCTGAGGTGGTGCAAACCGGCCTGCGCTCGCGCTCTGCTCGCGGCTTCATGACCCTGGGGGATATCGCAGCTTGCATCGGTTCTGAGGCCGTGCTGCATGGGGACGCCCGCACCGTGATCCAACGGGTGCACACCGACACCCGTACGCTGCAGCCTGGCGACCTGTTCGTGGCCCTTCGGGGTGAACGATTCGACGGTCATGACTTCCTGGTTCAGGCCCAGCGCAGCGGCGCGGTGGCCCTGTTGGCAGAACAGGGCTTGGCCGAAGCGGGCTTGACCGGTGTGCAGGTACCGGACAGCCTAATGGGGCTGCAGGCCCTGGCCCGCGCTTGGCGAGCGCAGCTGGCCCTACCCGTGATTGCCGTGACCGGCAGCAACGGAAAGACCACCGTCACCCAAATGACGGCATCTATCCTGCGGGCCTGGTGCGCGGAGCGAGCGGGCCATACCCGGGGCAATCTGAACAACCATGTCGGACTGCCCTTGAGCATGCTGTCTTTGCGGGGTGGAGCCGAACATGGGCACCGAGCTGCGGTGTTGGAACTGGGCATGAACCACCCCGGTGAAGTGGTGGAACTGGCCACGATAGCGCAGCCCACGGTTGCTGTGGTGAATAACGCGCAGCGCGAACACCAAGAATTCATGCACACCGTGGAAGCTGTCGCTCGCGAAAATGGGGCCGTGTTGCAGGCCTTGCCGCCTGGGGGCTCAGCAGTTTTTCCGGCCCACGACCCCTTCGCACCGCTGTGGGCGCAGATGGCTGGCTCGGCACGGCTGTGGCGCTTTGCTTTCGATGTCTTGCCCAGCGACCATGGTGCGCCAGCCGCTGCTGAAACAGCCCGGCATGGCAGCGCGCGGGGCCCAGCCGAGGTGCAGGGCCAGGCGCGCTGGGATGGAGATCGCTGGGCGCTGCACATCCAATCCCCGATGGGCGAATTGAACACCCGGGTGCACTTGCCCGGCCGCCACAACCTGCACAATGCGATGGCTGCAGCCACGGCGGCCCTGGCCACCGGTGCGCCGCTGGAGGCGGTGGCCACAGGGCTGGCGGCGTTTGAGGCGGTGACTGGCCGCTCGCGCCTTCGCTCCCTGGTGCACCAAGGCCAGGCCATCACGCTCATCGACGACACCTACAACGCCAACCCCGATTCGGTGCGGGCGGCCATTGAGGTCTTGGCTGAACTGCCGGGCCCGCGCACCCTGATCCTGGGGGACATGGGCGAAGTGGGCGAACAAGGCCCCGCCTTTCATACTGAAGTCGGCGCCTATGCGCGGCAGTGCGGCGTCGAGCAGCTGTGGACCCTGGGCGACTTGAGCGTACACAGCGCCACCGCGTATGGCGCCCACGCCCGCCACTTCGATTCAATGGCTCCGTTACTTGCAGCTTTGAAGGGTGCCACGCTGGGCGGCAGCGTGTTGATCAAAGGTTCTCGCTTCATGCGCATGGAGCGCGTGGTCGCTGCCCTTGAAACCCCCAACGCGGAGGCCTGCTGACATGCTGCTGTGGCTGTTCCAGACCCTGCAGGCCTCCTACCCGGAAGAGCTGGGTTTCCTGCGTGTGTTCCAGTACCTCACCTTCCGCGCGGTGCTGGCAGCCATAACGGCCCTGTTGATTGGCATTGGCCTGGGCCCCTGGGTCATTCGGCGCTTGACGGAATTGAAGATCGGTCAGCCCATCCGCGAATACGGAGTACAAGCCCATATCGCCAAAGGTGGCACCCCCACCATGGGCGGTGTGCTGGTGCTGTTGAGCATCGCAGCGGCCACGGTGCTGTGGTTCGACTGGGACAACCGCTTTGTGTGGGTGGTGATGGTGGTGACCTTTGGCTTTGGCGCCATCGGTTGGGTCGACGACTGGCGCAAGGTGGTGGATAAGAACCCCGAGGGGATGGGCTCGCGCGAGAAGTACTTCTGGCAGTCGTTGATCGGCCTCTTGGCTTCGCTGTACCTGGCCTTTGCGGTGTCCGAGACATCGTTCCTTCGGGTGCTGGAATTGTTTACGGTGTGGGTGCGCAGCGGATTCGACACAGACTTGCCGCCGCGCGCCGATCTGCTGGTGCCCTTCTTCAAGACGGTGAGCTACCCCCTGGGTGTGTGGGGCTTCATTGTGCTCACCTATCTGGTGATCGTGGGCTCAAGCAATGCGGTCAACCTTACCGACGGCCTGGATGGTTTGGCCATCATGCCGGTGGTAATGGTGGGCTCGGCCCTGGGCGTGTTCGCCTATGTGGTGGGCAATTCGGTCTACAGCAAGTACTTGCTGTTTCCCTACATCCCGGGCGCCGGCGAGTTGCTCATTTTTTGTGCGGCGATGGCCGGAGCGGGTTTGGCCTTCCTGTGGTTCAACGCCCACCCGGCTCAGGTGTTCATGGGCGATGTGGGCGCTTTGGCCTTGGGCGGCGCCCTGGGCACCATCGCCGTCATAACCCGCCAGGAAATCGTGCTGGCCATCATGGGCGGCATCTTTGTGGTGGAGGCGCTGTCGGTGATGTTGCAGGTGGGCTGGTTCAAGTACACCAAGCGCCGCTACGGCGCGGGCCGGCGCGTTTTGCTGATGGCGCCGCTGCACCACCACTTCGAGAAGAAGGGGTGGAAGGAAACCCAAGTGGTGGTGCGTTTTTGGATCATCACCATGCTTTTGTGTCTGGTGGGTCTGTCGAGTCTGAAGCTGCGTTGAGACGATGAATCATCTGGCGGGTCGTTCGGTGCTGATCCTGGGGCTGGGGGCCTCAGGCCTGGCCATGGCGCGTTGGTGTCTGCGCCATGGTGCGCGGGTGCAGCTGTGGGACAGCCGCGAACACCCTCCCATGCGCGCCGTACTGGATCAAGAGTCGCCCGGCTGCGCCTGGCTTAGCGGCGCCTTGGACCCAGCGGTGTTGATGGACGTGCATCTGGTGCTCAAAAGCCCGGGCCTGTCGCCCATGGATCCTGCTGTGGCCCCGCTCTTGAGGGCGGCGCACGCCGACCGTGTGGCCGTTGCGGGCGAATTGGCCCTGTTCGCAAGGGCATTGGCAGACCTGAAGGAAGCCCGCGGATACCAGCCCCAGATCTTGGCCGTCACCGGTACCAATGGCAAGACCACCACGGCGCAGCTCACGGGCCTGTTGGTGCAGCGCTGTGGCCGTCGCGTGGCGGTAGCTGGCAACATTGGCCCGACACTGTTGGACACCTTGTCACAGGCGCTTGATGCAGAGCAACAAGCCCAGACCCTGCTGCCCGAGGTGTGGGTGCTTGAGCTGTCGAGTTTTCAGCTCGACGGGGTAGAGGGGTTTGAGCCCAGCGCCGCGGCGGTGCTCAACATCACCCAAGACCATCTCGACTGGCATGGCGACATGGCGCACTATGTGCAGGCCAAGTCCCGTATCTTCGGACCCGCGCCGCGCGAAGCCGAAGACGGCACCTTGACCTTGTCCTCCACGATCATGGTGATCAACCGCGACGATGAACAGGTCAGGGCCCTAGAACCTGCGCCCATCGCCGTCAAGGCCACGCGCGGGCGGGCAGGCAAGCCCCTGATGCGGCGGGTGGTTCGATTTGGTTTAGATGCACCTTGCTGCCCCAGCGACTTTGGCTTGGTGGTTCAGGGGGGGATGGCCTGGCTGGTCAGGGCCCACCCGCGGGATGAGGATGAAGCGCGGTCGGCACGCGGGGCTCTCGATCAAGCGTTGCACCTGCAGCGTCTGATGCCGGCAGATGCCTTGCGCATTCGCGGCCGGCACAATGCAGCCAACGCCTTGGCCGCCTTAGCCCTGGCCACGGCCATTGGTTGCCCCCTGGGGGTGATGCTGCATGGATTGCGCGAATATGCCGGCGAAGCCCACCGGGTCAGCTTCGTACTGCGGGCTGCTGATGTCGATGTCTACGATGACAGCAAGGGCACCAATGTGGGCGCAACGGTGGCGGCCATCCAGGGCCTAGGCCAAGACATTGAGCCAGCCCGGTTGGTGCTCTTGTTGGGCGGCGACGGCAAGGGGCAGGACTTTTCAGCGCTGCGCTCGCCTGTGGCGCGTCACGCCCGTGCCGTGGCCTTGTACGGGCGCGATGCTCACGCCATTGCCGATGCCCTGGCGGGCCTGGACCTTCGGATGCAGCGCCACGAGGACCTGGTATCGGCCAGCAGCTGGGCCTTTGAGCAGGCCCAGCGCGGGGACTCGGTGCTGCTAAGCCCAGCCTGTGCCAGCCTGGACCAGTTCCGCGATTACAAGCACCGTGCCGATGTGTTTGTCGACCAGGCGCGGGCCTGGGCCCAATCCCTGGGGGTTCCCGCATGAGCGCCGGCTCGCGCGTGTTCACCGCGGGGTGGATGCAGAGCCTGGCCGCTGCCTGGCAGGCCCGCCCGGTGTGGTTGGGGGGTGGCGCGCCGGCGCACGGCCACACCACACGCGCGGTACCCATTCACGATTGGGTGGGCCGCAGTGGGCAGCCGGTGAAGTTACAGGGCTTTGACCAGCCGCTGGTGTTGGTGGTGATGGTGTTAATGGCCTTGGGTTTGGTGATGGTGTATTCGGCTTCAGTGGCCTTGCCCGACAACCCGCGCTTTGCCCGTTACACACCCACTCACTTTCTGATGCGCCACTTCTTATCCATGGGCGTGGCCACTGCAGCGGCTGTGGTCATGCTCCAGATTCCGACCCGGGTTTGGGAGCGCTATGCCCCACACCTCTTCGTTTTGGCCTTGGCCCTGTTGGTGGTCGTGTTGATTCCCTTCATTGGTAAGGGGGTCAATGGGGCACGGCGCTGGATTCCCCTGGGGGGCATGAACTTCCAACCCAGTGAATTGGCCAAGCTGGCCATTGCGATGTACGCAGCCAACTACATGGTGCGCAAGATGGACGCCCGCGAGAACTTCATGCGCGCGTTACTGCCCATGGGAGTTGCGTTGGCCGTGGTCGGGGTGCTGCTGTTGGCCGAACCCGATATGGGGGCCTTCATGGTGATTGCCGCCATTGCACTGGGCATCTTGTTCCTAGGCGGGGTGAACGGCCGCATGTTCTTCTTAAGCGTGGCCATTCTGCTGGGCGCATTCGTGCTGATGATCGTCTTCAGTGAATTCCGCCGTGAACGCATTTTTGCCTACCTCGACCCCTGGAACCCCGCCCATGCGCAAGGCAAGGCCTACCAGCTTACCCACTCACTGATCGCCTTTGGTCGTGGTGAGATCTTTGGCCAGGGTTTGGGTAACAGCGTTGAAAAACTGTTTTACCTGCCCGAAGCCCACACCGATTTCCTGATGGCGGTCTTGGGCGAGGAGTTGGGCTTCATCGGGGTGCTGTTCGTGATCGTGGCCTTCTTTTGGTTGACGCGGCGCATCTTCAGCATCGGACGTCAGGCCATAGCCATGGACCGGGTCTTTGCGGGCTTGATGACCCAAGGTATCGGCATCTGGATCGGTGTCCAGGCTTTTATCAACGTGGGCGTGAACCTGGGTGTGCTGCCCACCAAGGGCCTGACCTTGCCGCTGATGAGCTATGGGGGCTCAGCCCTTCTGTTGAACCTATCGGCCATTGCCATCGTGCTGCGCGTGGACATGGAAAACCGCCAGCGCATGCGTGGGGGCGGGGTATGAGCGCCACCAAGCGGTTCCGCCGCAGGCTCACATCGCAGCGCGATGTGAATCGCGCTGTGCGCGAGTGCCGAAGCCAGAGCCGCCAACTGATGCGAGGGGGAAGCGTGTGATGCCCCACCTTGTGATCATGGCTGCAGGCACCGGTGGGCATATCACCCCAGGATTGGCTGTGGCCGGCGAGATGCAACGACGCGGATGGACCGTGTCGTGGATGGGGACCACCACCGGTTTGGAAAACCGCCTGGTTCCCCCAAGTGGCATTCCCATGGACGGCCTGGCCTTCAGCGGCTTGCGCGGCAAGGGCCTGTGGCACACGGCTACGGGCGGGTTGCGCTTGCTCAAAGCCTTCTGGGATGCGGCGCGCTTGTTGCGGCGCCGCCGAGCCGATGCCGTGTTGGGCATGGGCGGCTACATCTGTTTTCCCGGTGGGATGATGGCCAGCCTTCTGGGCAAGCCACTGATGCTGGTCAACGCAGACGCCGCCCTGCTGTTGAGCAACAAAGCTTTACTTCCTGTGGCCGACCGGGTGGCCTTCGGCTTTGAAGGGGGCTCCGAGGGTGTGAAGCGGGCGGTGGTGACGGGCAACCCGGTGCGCCCCGAAGTGGCGGCGATTGCCCCTCCGGCGCAGCGCTATGCCAACCGTCAGGGGCCTCTGCGCCTGTTGGTGGTCGGCGGCAGCTTGGGTGCGCGAGTGCTCAATGAAACCATACCCCAGGCCCTGGCCCTGATGGATGCCCACATGCGTCCCCATGTGGTGCATCAGACTGGCCAGGCTAACGCCCAGGGCGTTGAGCAGCGATGGGCCGACTTGGGCCTGATGAACCCCAACGTCAGCGTCAGACCCTTCATTGATGACATGGCCCATGAGTTGGCGCAGGCTGATGTGGTGCTGTGCCGTGCTGGGGCTATCACCGTGAGCGAGCTGTGTGCTGCCGGCGTGGCCAGCGTCTTGGTGCCTTTGGTGGTCAGCACTACCGCACACCAACGCCACAACGCAGCCTACATGGCCCAAAAAGGAGCGGCCGTGCACCTGCAACAAGAAAAGCTCACGCCCCAGGCTTTAGCCGATCTGCTCAGCAACTTGAACCGGCAAATCCTGTTGGAGATGGCCCAGCGCGCGCGCGCCTGCGCCCGCACGGACGCCACCGCGCAAGTGGCCGACGAACTTGAACGACTGGTGAAGGTCTCATGAAGCACGCCGTCAAGCAAATCCACTTCGTCGGCATCGGCGGCTCGGGTATGAGCGGCATCGCTGAGATTCTGCACAACCTGGGCTATGCGATTTCTGGCTCTGACCAAAGCGATGGCCCCGTCACCCAGCGCTTAGCCCGATTGGGGGTTCGTGTGGCCATTGGGCACCACGCGGTCCATGTCGAAGGGGCGCAGGCGGTGGTGGTGTCCACAGCGGTGCGCCACGACAACCCCGAGGTGATGGCCGCTCGGGCTCGGCGCATTCCTGTGGTGGCCCGTGCCGCCATGCTGGCCGAACTGATGCGGCTGCGCCAGGGCATAGCCATTGCTGGCACACACGGCAAAACCACCACTACCTCCCTGGTCACGTCTGTGCTGGCCGCAGCGGGCTTGGACCCTACCTTCGTCATTGGCGGCCGGCTCAACAGCGCGGGCACCAATTCGGCGCTGGGCCGGGGTGAGTACATCGTGGTGGAGGCCGATGAGAGCGACGCCTCCTTTCTCAACCTCAGCCCGGTGCTGAGCGTGGTCACCAACATCGACGCCGACCACATGGAAACCTACGGTCACGACTATTCGCGACTCAAGAGCGCCTTCGTGGATTTCCTGCACCGCATGCCCTTCTATGGAGCGGCCATCTTGTGCACCGACGACCCGGGCGCTCGATCTATCTTACCCCTGCTCAGCCGGCCTATCGTCAGCTATGGCCTGGGCGAAGACTGCCAAGTGCGGGCCGTCGATGTGCAGGCTTTGCCCGGGGGGCAAATGCGTTTCATCTGTCAACGTCGCAATGGCGTGCACCAGCCCGACTTAGACATCACGCTGAACCTGCCGGGTGTGCACAACGTGCGCAATGCCCTGGCGGCTGTGGCGGTGGCCACCGAACTCGAACTGCCCGATACACCTATCACCAAGGCCTTGGCCGGCTTCGGCGGTGTGGGCCGACGCTTTCAGCGCCATGGAGACCTGCCGGTGCCGCAGGCACAAGGTGGAGGCCGCTTCACCCTCATCGACGACTATGGCCACCATCCGGTGGAAATGGCCGCCGTCATAGAGGCCGCGCGCGGTGCCTTTGTGGGCCGCCGCCTGGTCCTGGCCTTCCAGCCGCATCGCTACACCCGCACCCGCGACCGCTTTGAAGACTTTGTAAAAGTCTTGGGAACGGCCGATGCGGTGCTCTTGACCGAGGTGTACGCCGCGGGCGAGCCGCCCATCGTGGCCGCTGACGCCCGTTCAATAGCCCGCGCGCTGCGCGTGGCCGCCCGGGTTGACCCGCTCTTTGTCGACGATGTGCAGCGGCTGGACCAGGAGATCTTGGCGGCGGTGCGTGATGGCGACGTCGTCATCATCATGGGTGCTGGCTCCATCGGGTCGGTCGCCTCGCGTGTGGTGGCGCACTTGGGTGGGAACACCGGTGGGCAGGTACAGGAGGGGCACACATGAGCCTTGCACGCCCCGACCCGCGCCAGCTCGGCCGTGTAGCTGTGCTCATGGGCGGTACCTCGGCCGAGCGCGAGATTTCGCTGATGTCGGGCCAGGGTGTGTTGCAGGCCTTACGTGGGCGGGGTGTGGACGCACACGCCTTCGACCCCGCGCAGAGCCCACTGCAGGATCTCAAAGCCCAGGGCTATGCGCGGGTGTTCATCGCCTTGCACGGCCGCGGCGGTGAGGATGGCTGTGTGCAGGGCGCGCTGGAGTTGCTGCAGATGCCCTACACCGGATCAGGTGTGATGGCTTCGAGCATCTGCATGGACAAGGTGATGACCAAACGGGTGTGGATGGCCGAAGGCTTGCCCACGCCGCGCTGGGTACGGCTGGCCTCGGGCGACCTTCACCACGCGCGTATCCGCGCCGTTCCCGACGAGTTGGGCCTGCCCCTGATCGTCAAGCCGCCCCGCGAAGGCTCGTCCATCGGGGTGAGCAAGGTCAGCGGCTACTCGCAGATGCAAGGCGCTGTGGATCTGGCCGCCGGCTACGACCCCGATGTGCTGTGCGAGGAATTCATCGACGGCCAGGAGGTGACCTGCGCTGTCTTGGGGCATGACGATCAGGCGCAGGCCCTGCCCGTGGTACGCATAAGCGCACCCGAGGCGGGCTACGACTACCAGAACAAGTACTTCACCGACGAGGTTCAGTACTTTGTGCCCAGTGGCATGCCTGCAGCTGACGAGGTCGAGATTCAGCGCATCACCTTGCAGGCATACCGCAGCTTGGGCTGCCGCGGTTGGGGACGGGCAGATCTGATGATTCGGGCAAGCGACAACAAGCCCTTTTTGCTGGAGATGAACACTTCGCCGGGCATGACCAGCCACTCGCTGGTGCCCATGTCGGCGAATGCCGCGGGGATCGCTTACGGTGAGCTGTGCGTACGACTCTTGGCCGCCGCCACCCTGGACCATGATGGCCGCGGGGCGGCCCCTACACCAGCAGGAGCGCCATGATGGCAGCGGCCACCATGCCCCCATCCACAGGCTGGAGCGCCATGCTCGGTGGCGGCAGACCCGTGCGCAAGCCCGATGCATCCGCTCCCTGGGATGTACGCCTCATGCGCAGGGCCACTCGCTGGATCCTGGTGTTGGCATCCCTGACCCTGCTTGTCCTGGTGGTCACCTGGTGGCTGCGCCACGGCAGCTTTACCATTCAGCGCATTCGCCTGGATGCGGAACTTCAACGCACCAGTGTTGCCACGATTCGGGCCAACGCACTGCCGCGCCTGAAAGGCAATTTCTTCACCATCGATCTGCAGTCGGCGCGGCGAGCCTTCGAGTCAGTGCCGTGGGTGCGCCGGGCAGAAGTTCAGCGGCATTGGCCCGGGCAGTTGCGGGTGCACCTGCTGGAACACAAGGCTGTAGCCTTGTGGGAAGCCACCGACAGCCGCGAGCGTCGCGACGACCGATTGGTTGGACAAGATGGAGCCGTGTTTCAGGCTAACCCTGGAGACGTCGAAGACGACAACCTGCCGATGTTCCGCGGCCCCGAGGGCGCTTCGGCCCAGATGTGGGCCTTGTATCGGCCACTGGCCGAAGCTTTGGGGCCTATCGGGCGCTTGGCGGGGGGCAGTCAGCAGGCGGCGATTCGGCTGCTGCAACTCAGCAGCAAGGGTTCGTGGTCGGCAGAGTTGGATACGGGCACCCGGCTGGAACTGGGCCGTGGCACACCGGCTGAAGTGCTGGCCCGAACCGAGTCATTTGTGCGCACGCTGCCGCAGGCGGTGGCGCCATTTCGCCGCCCCTTGCTGTATGCCGATTTGCGCCACGCCGAGGGCTATGCCCTGCGCTTGGCAGGCATCTCCACCTCGGGTGCGGTAGCGATGAAGCCGGCGGCGCCGGTATCGCGACCTGCAAAGCCCAAACCCTAGACCACAGGACAGAAGATGGCCAAGGAATACAAGGATCTCGTTGTTGGACTGGACATTGGCACCGCCAAGGTGATGGCGGTGGTGGCCGAGTTCATGCCCTCGGGCGAACTGCGCGTGGCTGGCCTGGGCACTGCGCCTACACATGGTCTCAAGCGCGGTGTGGTGGTCAATATCGACGCTACGGTGCAAAGTATTCAACAGGCGCTCAAAGAGGCCGAGATGATGGCCGATTGCAAGATTGCTCGTGTCTACACCGGCATCACCGGCAGTCACATTCGGGGCCAAAACTCCACCGGTATGGTCATTGTGCGCGACAAGGAAGTCACGCCGGTGGACGCAGCCCGGGTGGTGGAGACCGCCAAGGCCATCAACATTCCCAACGACCAACGCCTGCTCTTGGTGGAGCCGCAGGAGTTCATCATCGATGGTCATGAGGTGAAGGAACCCATCGGTATGAGCGGTGGGCGCCTGGAGGTCAAAGTGCACCTGGTCACAGGCGCACAAAGCGCGGCGGAGAACATCGTCAAGTGCGTGCGCCGCTGTGGCTTGGAGGTTGAGCAGCTGGTGCTCAACCCCAGCGCCAGCAGCCATGCGGTGCTCACCCTTGATGAAAAAGCCCTGGGCGTAGCCCTGGTGGACATCGGTGCGGGCACCACTGACGTCTCCATCTTCACCGAAGGGTCGGTGCGGCACACCGCTGTGATTCCCATCGCTGGTGACCTCATCACCAGCGATATCGCCATGGCGTTGCGCACCCCCACCAAGGACGCTGAAGAGATCAAGGTCGAGTTCGGCTTGGCCAAGCAGCTTTTGGCCGACCCGGCCGAACAGTTGGAAGTGCCTGGCTTGGGCGACCGCATGCCGCGCATGCTCAGCCGCCAGGCCCTGGGTGCGGTAATTGAGCCGCGTGTGGAAGAAATCTATTCGCTGGTGCACCAGGTAATCCGCGACAGCGGATACGAAGAACTCTTGGGCAGCGGCATTGTGATCACCGGGGGTTCGGCCGTGATGCCGGGCATGGTGGAGCTGGGCGAGGACATCTTCCTCAAGCCTGTGCGAAAGGGCGTGCCCACCTACGGTGGTCCGCTGTTTGACATGGTGGCTAACCCTCGGTCGGCCACGGTGATGGGATTGCTCGAAGAAGCAAGGCTGGCCCGTGCGAGGGGTCAGCGAGCGGCTCAACAGGCCGGTTCGATGAAGGGTTGGGTCTCACGGGCTAAAGACTGGTTCATCGGTAATTTCTAAATAACGATATTTTTTTCAACCACTGGCAACTGCGAACGAAGGAGGTTCCACATGGCCATCGAGATGATCGAAGCATTTGACCAAGGCACCAAGATCAAGGTGATTGGCGTGGGCGGAGGCGGCAGCAATGCCGTGGAGCACATGATAAAACAGGGCATGAGCGGGGTGGAGTTCGTGTGCGCCAACACGGACGCCCAAGCCCTTAACCGCTCCACGGCCCCGCACCTGATCCAAATGGGCCCTGGCCTCGGTGCTGGCGGTAACCCAGAGAAAGGCAAGGCGGCCGCAGAAGAGGCCATCGACGACATCCGTGCAGCGCTGGAAGGCACGCATATGGTGTTCGTCACCGCTGGCATGGGCGGAGGAACCGGTACAGGCGCGGCACCGGTGGTGGCCCGCGTGGCCAAGGAAATGGGCATCCTCACCGTGGGTGTGGTGACCAAACCCTTCGATTTCGAAGGCAAGCGCCGCTCCAAGCAGGCCGATGCCGGTTCAGCCGAGCTCGAAGCCAATGTGGACAGCCTCATCGTGGTGCTCAACGAGAAGCTGCTCGAAGTGCTGGGCGATGACATCACCCAGGACGAGGCCTTCTCCAAGGCCAACGATGTGCTGCGCAATGCAGTGGGGGGCATCAGCGACATCATCCACATGGATGCTTTGGTCAACGTCGATTTCGAAGACGTGAAGACGGTAATGAGCGAGCCCGGTAAGGCGATGATGGGTACCGCCATGGCTGGCGGCCCAGACCGCGCCACCAAGGCTGCTGAAGCGGCTGTGGCCTGCCCGTTGCTCGAGGGCATCGATCTATCCGGCGCGCGCGGTGTGCTGGTGCTGCTGGTGGCCTCGCGTGCCACCTTCAAGCTGCAGGAAAGCCGAAATGCGATGAACACCATCAAGCGCTATGCCGCTGATGATGCGCATGTGATCTACGGCGCGGCCTACGACGAGAGCCTCGGTGACCAGATGCGCGTGACTGTGATCGCCACGGGTCTGAACCCTGGCAAGCGCCAACAAGCGCCGCTGAGCGTGGTGCAGGCCGTGCCTGTCGTTCAACGCACCGGCACTGACAACCTGCCGGTGACAACCCCGACCGACGGGCAGCTTCAGCAAGCCCCCGCCGAGGCGAACTACGCGGGTCTGGGCGTACCCAGCGTGTGGCGCAAGCGCGAGGCCTCGGCCCGTGTGGAGGCCCTGGCAAACAACGGCATGGACGAAATTGAGATTCCGGCCTTCCTGCGCCGGCAGGCCGACTGATCGTGCTGTTCTGAAGGCGCGGCGGGGCACTCGCAAGCCCCCGGCTCGCCGCTGCGCTGGGGTGGTGATCCCTCCTTCTCACCACCCCGGCGCAGCCATCTTTGTGTGGACACCGGTCGGCACACCATGCGCCCAATGGTGTTCCTGGCTGGGCGGGACTCGGGTTACCCCGAGCGGCCTACACCAAAATCACCGACACTTTGCAGCATGATTCGACAACGTACCCTGAAATCCGTTACCCGCGCGGTGGGGGTGGGTGTCCACAGTGGTCAGCGCGTGGAGCTCACCCTGCGCCCAGCTCCACCGGACACGGGCATGGTGTTTCGGCGCACCGATCTGCCCCAAGCGGTGGACATCCCGGTCACCCCCGATTCGGTCAGCGACACCCGGATGGCCACCACCATCAGCCCCATCGGCAACCCGGGCGGACCCAAAGTACAGACGATTGAACACCTGCTCAGTGCCTGCGCTGGTCTGGGGCTGGACAACCTGTACATTGACATCACCGCCGAGGAAGTCCCCATCCTCGACGGCAGCGCAGCGAGCTTTGTCTTTCTGCTGCAAAGCGCGGGCATCGAACTGCAAAACGCGCCAAAGCGCTTCTTGCGGGTGAGAAAGCCGGTGGAATTGCGAGAAGGCGAGGGCGCTTCGCTCAAATGGGCCCGCTTGGAGCCTCACCATGGCTATCGCTTGACCTTTGAGATCGATTTCAAGCACCCTGCCTTGGATGCCACCGGTCAGCAGGTCGCCTTTGATTTCGCCACCGGCCAGTACAAGCGAGACATCGCCCGCGCCCGCACCTTCGGCTTCACCAAGGACGTGGAAATGATGCGCGCGCGTGGTCTGGGCTTGGGGGGCAGCATGGACAACGCCATCGTGGTCGATGACTACCGTGTGCTCAACGCCGATGGCCTGCGCTACGACGATGAGTTCGTTAAACACAAGATCCTGGACGCCATCGGCGACATGCAGGTCGTGGGCAAGCCACTGTTGGCGGCCTACACCGCCTACAAGGGCGGTCACGCCCTGAACAATCGCTTGCTGCGCCGGTTGCTGGCCGATCAAGACGCCTGGGACGTGGTGACGTTTGAAGATGAGCGCCAGGCGCCGGCCGGATTTGCCGAGTTGGCACCAGCTTGGTAGTTCAATAGGTTCGCCCGCCCTTGTACAGCGCATGGGTGCGCCGCTGCAGAGTGGCTCCTTGGGCCATGGCAGCAAAGGATGAGCCTGCGTGCGCATGTGTGATCGCCAGGCCCAGTGCGTCAGAGGCGTCCTTGCCCGGAAGCCCAGGCAACTGAAGCAAGCGCTGCACCATCAACTGCACCTGTTCCTTGCGCGCGTGGCCGTGGCCCACCACCGCCTTCTTCATCTGCAATGCGGTGTATTCCTGTACTGGCAAGCCTCGCGCCACCAGAGCCGTCAGGGCCGCGCCGCGTGCCTGGCCCAACAACAAGGTGCTTTGCGGATTTACATTGACGAAGACGATTTCCACCGCACTGGTGGTGGGCTTCCAGCGCTCCACCACTTCGCCAATGCTGTCGAAGATGATCTTCAAGCGGCCGGGCAGGTCGCCCTGCTCGGCACGGTTGGCCGCCCTTGAGGTGCGGATGGTGCCGCTTGCCACGTAGCTCAAGCGAGCACCTTCGGCATCCAAAATACCGAAGCCAGTGGTCTGCAGGCCGGGGTCGATGCCAAGGATGCGCATGCCTAAGGCCAGTTTGAATTGACCGCGCAATCAGTGCCGAAAGTGCCGTACACCGGTGAGCACCATGGCAATGCCGCGTTCATTGGCCGCAGCAATCACCTCATCGTCACGCACCGAGCCGCCCGGCTGTATCACGCAGCTTGCGCCGGCCTCGCACACCACATCCAGCCCATCGCGGAAGGGGAAGAAGGCGTCGCTGGCCACGGCTGAGCCCTGAAGGCTCAAGCCAGCATTGGCGGCCTTGATTGAAGCCATGCGGGCGCTGTCGATGCGGCTCATCTGCCCCGCACCCACGCCCAGGGTCATGCCGCCACTGCAGAACACGATGGCATTGCTCTTGACGAATTTGGCCACCTTCCAAGCGAACTGCAGGTCGGCCCACTGCTGCGGCGAGGGCTGAACCTGGCTCACAACCTTGAGCTCAGCCGCGCTGACCACGCGGTGGTCGGCACTTTGAATCAAGAGGCCCGAGCCCACGCGCTTGATGTCGTGGTTGTTCACGCCGCGCAGCCAAGGGCTCTCGCTTTGGCGGTCTACACCGTCCATGGCGATGCGCAGCACGCGGGTGTTGGCCTTGGCAGCAACCACCTTCAGCGCCCCTTCGGTGTAGCCCGGTGCGATCAGCACCTCCACGAACTGCTTGGCCACGGCCTGCGCGGCCGCCTCATCGAGCACCGTGTTGAAGGCGATGATGCCGCCAAAGGCCGAGGTGGGGTCAGTCTTGAAGGCCTTGTTGTAAGCGTTTAGGGCTGTGGCGCCCAGCGCGACCCCGCAGGGGTTGGCGTGTTTGACGATCACGCATGCTGCACCGTTGGTGGCAGCATCAAAGCCCTTGACGCACTCCCAAGCCGCATCGGCGTCGGCAATGTTGTTGTACGACAGTTCTTTGCCCTGCAACTGTTGCGCCGTGACCAAGGATCCAGGCGCGGGGTACAGGTCGCGGTAGAAGGCCGCTTGCTGATGTGGGTTCTCGCCGTAGCGCAGGTCTTGCAGCTTCACGAAACGGCCGTTTGACTGGGCGGCGAAAGTCGCGCGCTTGGGTACGGCCCCGTCAGCTTCGGGCAGCTCAATAGCCGACAGGTAGTCGCTGATGGCTGCGTCGTAGTTGCTGATGCAGTTGAAGGCGGCTACTGCCAACGCAAATCGCGTGGTGCGGCTGATCCCCCCAGCGTTCAGTTCAGCCAATATGCCGGCGTATTGCGAGGCGTCGGTGAGCACTGCTACGTCGTTCCAGTTTTTGGCCGCGCTGCGCACCATGGCCGGCCCGCCAATGTCAATGTTTTCAATGGCCTCCCCCAGGGTACAACCGGCGCGCGCCACGGTGGCCTCAAAGGGATACAGGTTCACCACCAGCAGGTCGATGGCGGTAACGCCGTGTTCGGCCAGCGCAGCCATGTGTGCCGGCAGGTCGCGCCGGGCTAACAGGCCGCCGTGCACCCGGGGGTGCAGGGTCTTCACGCGGCCATCGAGCATCTCCGGGGATCCCGTCATGTCAGCCACTTCGGTCACCGGCAGACCGGCCTTGGCCAGCAGCTGCGCGGTACCACCGGTAGACAGCAGCCGAACCCCAAGACGATGCAGTTCAGTAGCGAATTCCACAATACCGGTCTTGTCCGACACCGAAATCAGGGCAGTGCTCATGTCGCGGAAGGCTAAATGGGCCGTGTTCAAACGGGAATGGGAATCGGCGAAGTCAACACCGTTGGGGCCAGCTTAAGCACCGGCCAGCCCGTACTCCAACAGCTTGCGCCGCAGGGTGTTGCGGTTGATGCCCAGCCAATGCGCAGCCAGGCTTTGGTTGCCCTGGGCACGGGTCATCACCTGTTCTAGCAGCGGGCGCTCCATCGAACGCACCATAAGATCGTGCAGGCCAAAGGGCTCCTGGTCGCCCAGGTCACGGAAATACTGGTCCAGCGCGCGCCGTACACAGTCGTTAATCATGGCTTGGCTCATGCGCTCAACCTTATCTGTTCATCGTTGGCGGCTGCGGCCAGGGCCGGCCAGAAGGGGTGGCGCACGGCGTAGGCTTGCAGCCATTCGTCCAGCATGCGGTGCTGTAGGGCGCAGTCGTCTACGGTGTTGAGGGTTCGCATGAACTCCCTTCCACCGTCGATGCCCGACATTGCCCAGCCGATGTGCTTGCGGGCACTGCGCACACCGATGAACTCGCCATACAGGCAGTAGTGGTCCAGCAAGTGCTCCAACAGCCAGCGTCGCACCTGCTCTACCGACGGTGGCGGCAAGGCCAAGCCGGTGGCCAGCTCATGCGCTACCTCACGAAAAATCCAGGGCCTGCCCTGAGCGGCTCGTCCGAGCATCAGGGCATCCGCGCCAGTGTGCCGCAGCACCGCCGCGGCTTTGGCCGCGCAGTCTATGTCGCCATTGGCCACCACCGGGATACCCAGGGCCGCTTTGACAGCGGCAATGGTGTCGTACTCGGCCTGTCCCTTGTAGCCTTGGTCGCGGGTGCGGCCATGCACCGTCAGCATTGCAATGCCCGCCGATTCCGCTGCCCGCGCCAGGCTCAAGGCATTGCGCTCGGCCTGGCACCACCCGGTGCGCATCTTCAAGGTCACCGGCACGCCCAGCGGGGTACAGGCCGCCACCACCGCCTCCACAATTCGCAGGGCCAAGGGTTCGTTTTGCATCAGGGCTGAACCCGCCCACACCTGGCACACCTTCTTGGCCGGGCAGCCCATGTTGATGTCGATGATTTGCGCGCCCCGGTCGATGTTGTAGCGCGCAGCCTCGGCCATTTCGGTCGGGTCCACACCGGCAATCTGCACCGCAATAGGGGCGGACTCGCCCGTATGGTCGGCCCTGCGAGAGGTCTTCAGCGTGTTCCACAACTCGCGCTTGCTCGTGACCATCTCACTTACGGCGTAGGCCGCACCCAAGCGCTTGCACAGCATGCGAAACGGCCGGTCGGTAACCCCAGCCATCGGGGCAACGAAAAGCCTGCCTGGCAGTTCATGGTCGCCCAGACGAAGGGTGGGAGTAGAAAACACGGTAGGCGACGCTGCTTAAAAATGAGGCACCAGTATAGCCACCCCCGCTCGGGCTTAAGCTCGCAACATGGACGCGTGGATCCTTTCCCTGTTGGGCGCCTTAGCGTTGCCGCGCTTTGGCTTGAGCACTGTGTTTGTTGTGGCCTTCTTGTCAGCCACCTTGCTGCCCATGGGCTCAGAGCCGGCCGTCTTCGGCTTGGTCAAGCTCAATGAAAGCCTATTCTGGCCAGCGGTGCTGGTAGCCACGCTGGGCAACACGCTGGGGGGTATGGTGTCGTGGTGGATGGGCGCGGGTGCGCAGCACGCGGTGCACCGCTGGCGCGCCAAAGGTGGAGGTATCTCAGGCGCGGAAAATCGGGCCTTGCAATGGCTGCGCCGATTTGGGCCCAAGGCCTGCTTGCTGAGTTGGCTGCCGGTTGTCGGTGACCCCCTGTGTGCCGTGGCCGGTTGGCTGCGCTTGCCCCTTTGGCCTTGCACGCTGTACATGGCCATCGGCAAGTTTTTGCGCTACTCCCTCATGACCGCTGCGCTCCTGTGGGTGTTTCCACAAGAATTGGCGCTGTGAGCACCCCACTGACCGACTGCACACCACCATGAGCACCACCACCCCCGCCTACGAACAGCTCACCGCCTTGCATACCCGTCTGCACCGCCTGGACCATCTAGGCTCCATCGCGGGCTGGGACCAGGCGGCCAACATGCCGCCCAAGGGCAATGAGGCCCGCGCCGCTGCTCTGGCCGAACTCGCCACGCTCACTCACCGCCTGCGCACCGACCCCGCGCTGCGATGCACCCTGGAGCAGGCCGAGCAGGAAAACCTGTCCGAAGACCAGCGCGCCAACCTGCGCGAGATCCGCCGCGATTGGCGAGCGGCCAATGCCTTGCCTGAGTCTTTGGTGGAGCGGCGCCAATGGGCTACCTCACGCTGCGAGCACGCGTGGCGCACCCAGCGCCTAGCCAACGACTGGGAGGGCTTTCTCGAAAACTTCCGCGAGGTCGTGGCCGTGGGCCGTGAAGAGGCGGCGCGCTTGGCCGACGAGCTCGGCTGCGGGCGGTATGAAGCCTTGATGGACCGCTACGAGCCCGGCATGACCACGGCTGAAGTTGACCGCGTCTTCGGCGATCTGCGCCAGTGGCTGCCGTCACTGATCGAACAGGTAACTGACCGGCAGGCCCAAGAGCCGGTGCTTGCCGCACAGGGACCCTTCCCGGTGGAAGCCCAGCGCGCCTTGTGTGGATCGGTGATGCGTTTGCTGGACTTCGATTTCGAAGCGGGGCGCTTGGACGTCAGCACCCACCCTTTCTGCGGCGGCGTGCCGGAAGACGTGCGCATGACCACGCGCTTTTCCACTGAAGATTTCTTGGGCAGCTTGATGGGCACGGTGCATGAAACCGGCCACGGCCGATACGAGCAGAACCGGCCACGAGACCTCATTGCACAACCGGTGTCGCAGGCGCGCTCCACGGCCTTGCATGAAAGCCAAAGCCTGTCCTTTGAGATGCAACTGGGCAGCCACCCTGGTTTCGTAGGCCTGATGGCGCCTTTGGTTCAGAAGCATTTGGGGCCCCAGCCCGCGTTCGAGGCTGGCAACCTGGCCAAGCTGCTCACCCGTGTGAAGCGGGGTTTCATCCGGGTCGAGGCCGACGAGGTCACCTACCCCGCACACATCCTGTTGCGCTACGGAATCGAGCGTGCTTTGGTAGAAGGCGAGATCCAAGCGCAGGACATCCCGGCCGCGTGGGATGAGCAGATGCGCGACCTCTTGCAGTTGGACACCCGAGGTAACTACCGCGATGGTCCCCTGCAAGACGTGCACTGGCCCGAAGGTTTGTTCGGTTACTTCCCCTGCTACACCCTGGGCGCCATGTACGCCGCACAGTGGTTTGCCGCCATGCGGCGCGAGATGCCCGACCTGGACGCGCGGATCACCCGCGGCGAGCTGTCACCGGTGTTCAGTTGGCTGCGCGAACGCATCTGGAGCCAGGGCAGCCGCTGGACCACCGATGCGCTGTGCGGGCGCGCCAGCGGAGAGGCATTGAACCCCACGCACTTCCGGCGCCACTTGGAAAGCCGTTACCGGTGATGCCGTTCTGGGGTGCTCCTACCCCAGGTAGTAGCTGCGCAGCGGCTTGAGGGTTTCGTCCTCGAGTTCGTACACCAGCGGAATGCCATTGGGGATGTTCACTCCAACGATCTCCTGCTCGCCGATCCCGTCCAGGTGCTTGACCAAGGCGCGGATGCTGTTGCCGTGGGCCGCCAGCACCACCCGTTGCCCGCTGCGAATTACCGGCGCGATGCATTCGTTCCAACAGGGCAGCACACGCGCTACGGTGTCCTTCAGGCATTCGGTCAGCGGAACCTGCTCAGGTGCCAGGTGCGCATAGCGCTGGTCTTGCCGCTGGCCGCGGGGGTCATCGGCCGTCAAGGACGGTGGCGGCACGTCGTAGCTGCGCCGCCAGACCAAGACCTGTTCGTCCCCGTATTGCCGCGCCATGTCGGCTTTGCTCAAGCCCTGCAGGCCACCGTAGTGGCGTTCATTCAGGCGCCAGTCTTGCTGCACCGGCAGCCAGGTGCGCTCCATCGCGTCCAGGCAGTGCCACAGGGTCCAGATGGCCCGCTTGAGCACCGAGGTGTAGGCCACATCAAAGTCGTATCCCGCCTGGCACAGCAGGCGCCCGGCCTGCTGGGCTTGGGCCACGCCCGTGGCGGTCAGGGGCACATCCGTCCAGCCGGTGAATCGGTTCTCAAGGTTCCATGTCGATTCCCCGTGGCGGATCAGGACGAGCTTCTTCATCGCAGGAATTTTATAATCGGCTGCTTTTCCTGACGGCTACCCCATGCTCGAATTTCTGATCGACAACATCGTGCTCGTTATGGCAGCGCTCACCTCGGGTGGCTTGCTGCTGTGGCCGGCCATCAAGGGGGCGCAGAGCGGTGCCCAATCGGTATCCGTTTCCGAAGCGGTTCGCCTGATCAACCGCGAAAAGGGCGTCTTGGTCGACATCCGCGACGCGGCCACCTTTGCCGCAGGTCACGCCACGGGGTCGAGGCATGTGCCTTTGGAACAGATCAGCCTGCCTACGCCATCGGCGGCCTTGCCCAGCAACAAGGGCTTGCCGGTGATATTGCTGTGCGACAGCGGCTCCCGGGCATCCAAGGCAGCTACCCTGTTGCGCAAGAGCGGCTACGAACGGGCCGTTCCTGTTCAAGGGGGCATGGCCGCCTGGCGCGAAGCGCAATTGCCGGTGGAGAAGTCGGCTGCCTGAGCCCCCGGCCTGCAAAAGTTTCGCAGGCCCGACACAATAGAGTGAAATTAACTGCCGAGCCGACCATGCCTGCCGTCAAGATGTACACCACCCAGGTTTGCCCCTACTGCCAACGGGCCAAGGCCTTGCTCAAGCAGCGTGGCGTTGAAACGATCGAAGAGATTCGTATCGACCTCGACCCGGCCCAGCGTGACCATATGATGGGCCTCACAGGCCGGCGTACCGTCCCGCAAATTTTCATTGGCGACACCCATGTGGGTGGCTGTGACGACCTGATGGCCTTGGACCAGCGTGGGGGCCTCACGCCCCTGTTAGGCCAAGCGGCCTGAGGCCCAGCGCACCGCCGCATAATCCACATTTGTGGGCGGCCATCGTTGCCGCGGCCCTCGACCCCGGCCGGCACACTGCTGCCGGCCGATTTCATTTTGAGAACCCATCATGTCCGACCAAAATCCCGACAATGGCGCTGCCGATGCCAACCCCGTGTTCCAGATTCAGCGCCTGTACCTCAAGGACCTGTCGCTGGAGCAGCCCAATTCCCCGCAAATCTTGGGCGAGGCCATCCAACCTGAGGTCGATATCGCACTGGCGGTGTCCGCTGAGCCGGTGGTGGAGGGGATCTTCGAGGTGTGCGTCACTGCCACCGTCACCGCCAAGTCGGGCGAGCGCACCGTTTTCTTAATTGAAGCCAAGCAAGCTGGCATCTTCGAGTTGCGCAACATCGCCGGCGACCAAATGCAACTGATCTTGGGTGTGGCCTGTCCCACCATGGTCTACCCATACCTGCGGGCCATCGTTTCGGATGTGTGCACCCGCGCGGGCTTCCCACCGGTGTTGCTGACCGAGGTGAACTTCCAGGCCATGTACGAGGCCCAGCAACAACAGATGGCGGCTGGTCAAATCAACTGAGGGCAGCAAGCCGCCTCAGTCTGTACCCATCCGCCCGCCCCGATCAGGCAAGTCCCGACCATGAAGATCACGGTACTTGGAGCCGGAGCTTGGGGAACCGCCCTGGCCGTGCAAGCGGCGCCCCGGCACGAGGTGCTGCTGTGGGCGCGCGATGAAGACCAGGCTGCGCTCATGCAGCGTGAGCGCCTAAATGCTCGTTACCTGCCTGGGGTGGTCTTGCCCTCTGCCTTGTCCATCACCCACCGCTTGGACCAAGCGCTGGCCCATGCCGGCCCCGACTTGGCCGTGGTGGGCACTCCCATGTCGGGCTTGCGTCCCATGTTGCAGGCGGTGGACCCTCATACCCCGGTGCTATGGTTGTGCAAGAGCCTGGAAGCCGGCACAGGCCTGATCGGCCATGAACTGGCTGCGCAGGTGCGGCCGGCCGGGCGGTATGGGGTGCTGTCAGGCCCCAGCTTTGCGGCCGAAGTGGCCCGTGCGCAACCCACCGCTTTGGTGGCTGCAAGCCACGACCCGATGGTGCTCGACCACGCGGTGGCTGCCTTTCACGCCGATGCCCTGCGGGTGTACACCAGCACCGACCCGGTTGGGGTAGAAGTGGGTGGGGCGGTCAAGAACGTCATCGCCATTGCCACCGGCGTGTGTGACGGGCTAGGCCTTGGCCTTAACGCCCGGGCGGCTTTGATCACGCGCGGCTTGGCCGAAATCACCCGTTTGGGCTTGGCCCTGGGCGCTCGGGGTGAAACCTTCATGGGCCTGTCGGGCCTGGGCGATCTGGTGCTTACCGCCACTGGCGAGCTCTCGCGCAACCGCCGCGTGGGTCTGGCCCTGGCGCAGGGCCAGCAGCCCGACGAGATCCTGGCCGAACTCGGTCATGTGAGCGAAGGCGTGTACAGCGCCCGAACCATCGCGCAGCGCGCGCACGCGCTGGGCGTGGCCATGCCGATCACCGAAGCGGTGGTGGGCTTGCTGGAGGGCCGCTTGACGCCGGCCCAAGGCGTGCAGCAGCTGCTGCAGCGTGAGGCCAAGGCCGAGGGTTAAGGGCTCGGGCCCCTGCGGCCCAGGCCCCGCGGGGCCTGCCAGGGTGAGCGCACCTGGGTCGCCTGCGCTTACACCCCGCCGGCAAATCCGAGCTGGCGCCAGCCTTCGTAGACCGTGACGGCCACCGCGTTGCTGAGGTTCAGGCTGCGCTGGCCGGCTCTCATGGGCAGTCGTATGCGCTGCTCGGGGGCGAACTGCCTGGAGATCTCGGGCGGCAGGCCGGCGGTTTCACAACCGAACACCATCCAGTCACCGGCTTGCCAGCACACCGAAGACAACAGCGTTTTGGCCTTGCTGCTCAGGGCAAAGCAGCGTTTTGCGTCAGGCTGCTCAACCTGCACAAAAGCATCCCAAGAGGCGTGGCGGCGCACTCCAGCCGCCTCGTGGTAGTCCAGCCCGGCTCGGCGCAGCAGCTTGCTGTCCATCGAAAACCCCAGGGGCTCGATGAGGTGCAGGGCGCACCCGCTGTTAGCAGCCAGCCGAATCACATTGCCGGTGTTGGGCGGGATCTCGGGGTGCACCAGAACGATGTTGAACATGGCCGCGGATTGTGGTGCAAGCCCGCCCTAGGAGGGCCCCTCCTCGGGCGCTGGGGTGCGGGCAAAGGCCCATACCTGCACCTGCAGCGCACCCGCAGCCAGCAGGGTGCGCGCCGCTTCGGTGGCCGTGGCGCCGGTGGTGTACACATCGTCGACCAGGGCCACGCGCTGGCCCGCCACCCAGGCCCGGCCGGCAGGGCTGAGCTGGAACACCCCCTGCAGCCGCTTGAGGCGGGCGGCGCGGCCCTGCTCGGCTTGCCCGGGCAGATGAACGCAACGCATCAAGGCATCGGCCCTGGCTTGCAGCCCCACCTGCCGCGCCAGCCGCCGAGCCAATTCCCAGGCCTGGTTATAGCCGCGTTGCGCGAGGCGCTCACGGGACAAGGGCACTGGCACCAGGCGCGTGGGCCCGAGCGCAGCAGCACCGTGCTGAGCCTTGATGTGACAGCTCATCACCAGGGCCATGGCCGCTGCGAAGTCAGGGCGCGAGCCGAACTTGAACTGCATCAGCACACGGTCCCAAGGGTGGGCATAGTCCACCGCCACCCGCACCATGCCGTGGGACGTGGACGCTCGCTCGCAGCTTGCACAACGCAGCAGGCCGGTGGCCAGCCGCAGGCCACACGCCGGGCAGCGCGGCCGGCTGTGCACGGCCTGTTGGCCTGCATACAGGCCCAGACACGGCGCGCACAGGGCTTGATGGGCCCAGTCACTGCACAGCAGGCATCGTTGGGGCAGGGGCCAGGGGCCAGCTCTGAGCCGGGCCCAGCCTTGGCCAACAGCACGCACCAGCCCTTCAGCTTCGAGTGTTGACATCGGCTCAATATACTGACCGATCCATGGCTCCCAGCCCCGACTCCCCCCTGCCACACCCCTTGGGGGCAGGGTCTACAGCCGCGGCTGCCAGCACGAACGAGGCGCCAACACCGGCACTGCCCGTCCACGCAGCCGCGTGGGGCCGAGCCCGGCAGCGATGGGCCGCGGGGGCGTCGCTGCCTTGGCTGCACCAAGAGGTCGCCCGGCGCATGGCCGAGCGGCTGTCGGTGATCCGGGTGCAGCCCGAGGTGGTGCTGGAGTGGGATACCCCGGCTGGGCAGTCGCGTGCCGCATTACAAGCCGCGTACCCGCACGCCCGATGGGTGCCGGTGGCACCGAACCGCGCCGCCTTGGCGAGAGCCTGCGGTTGCACCGGCGTGCTCCCACAGTCTGGCCCACAGGCCACGGCCAAGGCCGGGCTGTTGGCGGGCCTGAGGGATCTGGCGCAGCGGACCTTTAATCCGATTGGGCGGCAACTCGCACGGCTTGCGGCACCATCCGGGGCGGGCATGTCGTCTGAAACGGCTGCGCTGCTTGGGGGTTTCTTGGACACCGAGGTGCCGGCTGGCCACGGCCAGCTGTTGTGGTCCAACCTCGGCTTGCACACCCACGCACATCCGGCCGAGGTGTTGCAGCGCTGGCATGCAGCGCTGGCGGCCAACGGCTTCTTGATGTTCAGCACCTTCGGCCCCGACACCCTGCGCCAGTGGCGCAGCCTGTGGGATCAGGAGGGCTGGGGTCCGCCGGCACAGCCTTTTCGCGACATGCACGACTGGGGTGACGACCTGGTAGCCGCCGGCTTTGCCGACCCCGTGATGGACCAGGAAACGGTCACCCTGACCTGGGCCAGCGCCGATGCAGCCCTAGCCGAGTTGCGCACCATGGGTCGTAACGCCCATCCCGGCCGCCACGCCGGCTGCCGTACCCCCCGTTGGCGCGCCCGCCTGGAGGCGGCCCTGCACGCGGCAGCAGGCCCCGATGGGCGGCTGGCCCTGAGCTTTGAAATCATCTACGGTCATGCCTTCAGGCCGGTACCGCGCAGCCGCATGCAGGCCACCACCACGGTGTCGCTGGACGATATGCGCCACATGGTGAGAACGCAGCGCCGCCCTCTCTAGGTTGGCAATAGGGTATTAGGGTTCTCCCGGTTACTGGAGTACACTCTAGAGAGCCGAGCGGGTCTGTGTGTGCATCCGCAAGGGTGCTTGACGCGGACATCGCTGAGCGGTCTGCAGTACGACATGACACCGACATCCGCATCTCTGAACCTGCCGGGCTTCTTGGCCCTCGGATCCCCCTGGAGGGCCTCCCCGCTGGACGACAGTCCGGGCGGCGGGCTGCGCTGGGTGATGCGCCGCAATTGCTCGTTGGCTCCGCGTCAGGTGCTGGCGGCATATTTCGCGTTATGCCTGGTGTCGCTTTCGATCGCCTGCGTTTTTGCCTGGTTCGGCGCCGTGCCAGTGCTGTACTTCGCGGGCCTGGAGTTGCTGCTCTTGGGCGCGGCGCTGCTGGTGTACGCGCGCCATGCGGCCGACCATGAAACCATCACGTTGAAGAACTCGACGGTAGCGGTGGAACATCACTGCGGCAACCGGGTGGAGCGCTCCGAGTTCCGCGCCGATTGGCTGCGGGTGGAGCCGGCACAAGGTCAGGGCTCGCTGTTGGAGTTGTCTGGCGCGGGCCGCAAGACATTCGTGGGTCGCTATCTGCGGCCCGAGTGGCGCCAGATGCTGGCGCGGGAATTGCGTCAGGCGCTGCGCGTGCACACCGCAACCGCGGCCTCTGGCGAGGGTTTGAACTGAAGTGACGATGATGAAGATGGATCACCTTTTTGCTGCGCAGGCACGTCGTGCCGCGCTCGCACTGGCCGCCCTGTCGGGCATGTCCGCTGCCGTGGCATCCACGGTGAACGACCTGCCGGGCGGCCCAGCCGTCAACCAACTGAACCTGCACCCGGCGGTAACCCGCATTGCCGCGGATGTCTCCAGCCTGCACATCGCCATGTTGGTGATCTGCCTGGTGATCTTCGTGGCGGTCTTCGGTGTGATGTTTTATTCCATCTTCAAGCATCGCAAGTCGCTGGGCCATAAGCCCGCTCAGTTCCACGAAAGCGTGGCGGTGGAGATCGCCTGGACCGTCATTCCCTTCATCATCGTGATTGGCATGGGCGCCATGGCCACCCGATCGGTCGTGGCCATGAAGGACACCACCAACGCTGACATCACCATCAAGGCCACGGGTTACCAGTGGAAGTGGGGCTACGACTACCTCAAGGGCGAGGGTGAAGGCATCAGCTTCCTGGCCACTTTAGACGCCAAGCACCGCATGATGAGCGACAGCGGCAAGCCCGAGGCCATCGATAACTATCTTCTCAAGGTGGACAACGCCGTGGTGGTGCCGGTGGACAAGAAGATCCGCATCATCACCACCGCCAACGATGTGATCCACGCCTGGGCCGTACCGGCCTTCGCTGTAAAACAAGATGCCATCCCCGGCTTCGTGCGCGACACCTGGTTCCGCGCTGAAAAGATCGGCGACTACTACGGCCAGTGTCAGGAGCTGTGCGGCAAGGAACACGCCTACATGCCCATTCATGTGAAGGTGGTCTCTCAAGAGGACTACAGCAAGTGGGTGGATGGCGAAAAGAAGAAGGCCGCAGCCAAGGCTGACGACCCCAACAAGGAATGGAAGCTGGCCGAACTCGTGGCCCGCGGCGAAAAGGTCTACAACGCCAATTGCGCGGCCTGCCACAAGGCTGACGGCGCTGGTGCCGGCCCCATCAAGGGTCTGGTGGGCTCGAAGATCGTATTGGCTGACGACAACTCCCAGCAGATCAGCGTGTTGCTCAACGGCGCCGGTGGTGGTTCCATGCCAGCATGGAAGCAGCTTTCAGACACGGAAATTGCAGCGGTGGTCACCTACACCAAGAACGCCTGGGCCAACCAGACGGGCCAGGTGGTGCAGCCCGCTGACATCAAAACCGCCCGCAAGTAATTCCAGCATCAAGTCTTGAAGGAAAACTCATGAGTGCAGTACTCGACCACTACGGCCACGCGGGCCATGACGATCATGCGCACGATCACCCCCATGGCTGGCGTCGCTGGGTTTTTGCCACCAACCACAAGGACATCGGCACGCTGTACCTGCTGTTCAGTTTCACGATGCTGATGATCGGAGGCCTGCTGGCCTTGTTCATCCGCCTGGAACTGTTCCAGCCGGGGCTGCAGTACTTCAACCCAGAACTGTTCAACCAGTTCACCACCATGCACGGCCTGATCATGGTATTCGGCGCCATCATGCCGGCCTTCGTGGGCTTTGCGAACTGGATGATCCCGCTGCAGATTGGTGCAGCCGACATGGCCTTTGCGCGGATGAACAACTTCAGCTTTTGGCTGATGATCCCCGCTGGCCTGATGCTGGCGGGCAGCTTCTTCATGCCCGGTGGCGCACCCGCAGCCGGCTGGACGCTGTATGCGCCGCTGACGCTACAGATGGGCCCGTCGATGGATGCCGGCATCTTCGCCCTGCACATCCTGGGCGCTTCGTCGATCATGGGTTCGATCAACATCATCGTGACCATCCTGAACATGCGCGCACCGGGCATGACGCTCATGAAGATGCCGCTGTTCGCCTGGACCTGGCTGATCACCGCCTTCTTGCTGATCGCGGTCATGCCCGTGCTGGCCGGCGCCATCACCATGACGCTGACCGATCGCCACTTCGGCACCAGCTTCTTCAACCCCGCCGGCGGCGGTGACCCGGTGATGTACCAGCATATCTTCTGGTTCTTCGGCCACCCCGAGGTGTACATCATGATCCTGCCGGCCTTTGGCATCGTGAGCGCCATCATCCCGGCCTTCTCCCGCAAGAAGCTTTTTGGCTACACCTCCATGGTGTATGCCACGGCCTCGATTGCCATCTTGTCCTTCATCGTCTGGGCGCACCACATGTTCACCACTGGCATGCCGGTGACGGGGCAGCTGTTCTTTATGTACGCCACGATGCTGATCGCGGTGCCCACCGGCGTGAAGGTGTTCAACTGGATCGCCACCATGTGGAAGGGCTCGATGACCTTTGAGACCCCGATGCTGTGGGCCGTGGGCTTCCTCTTCGTGTTCACCATGGGTGGCTTCACAGGCTTGATCCTGGCCATGGCCCCCATCGACATCCAGCTGCAAGACAGCTACTACGTGGTGGCGCACTTTCACTATGTGCTGGTGGCCGGCTCGCTGTTCTCCATGTTTGCCGGCGTGTACTACTGGGCGCCCAAGTGGACCGGGAGGATGTACAACGAAACCCGCGGCAAGATTCACTTTTGGGGCTCGTTGATCTTCTTCAATATCACCTTCTTCCCCATGCACTTCCTGGGTCTGGCCGGCATGCCCCGCCGTTACGCCGACTACCCGATGCAGTTCGCCGACTTCAACTCGATTGCCTCGGTAGGTGCGCTGGGCTTTGGCCTCATGCAGGTGTATTTCTTCGTCTTGGTCATGCTGCCCATGATGATGGGCAAGGGTGAGAAGGCCGCGCAGAAGCCCTGGGAAGCCGCTGAAGGCCTGGAGTGGGAAGTGCCCTCACCGGCCCCCTTCCACACCTTCGAAACGCCGCCCAAGCTGGACGCCACCGCCACGCGGGTGATCGGCTGAAGGCCGGTACGGGCAGCGGACAACACCAAAGGCGCCCCAGCATGCTGAGCGATGAGCAAAAGCGCGCCAACCGGCGGCTGGGGCTGATCTTGGCCACCGTTGTCCTGGCTTTCGCCATCGGGTTTGCGGTGAAGATCACGCTCCTGGGCCGCTAAGGCCAACTTGAACGCCAACCAACACCGGGGCGCCCAGCGCCCACAGCCATGAACCACGAGCCCACAGCATCCAAAGCCCTGCGCCAGGACAACCGACGCATGGTGGGCAAGCTTGTGGTCATCGCTGGCTTGATGTTCGGCTTTGGCTATGCGCTGGTGCCCATTTACCGGGCTGTGTGTGACGCCTTGGGCATTAATGTGCTGTCGGTTTCTGAGCGCGTGGGTTCGGGCCAGTCCACCCCCGATCAGGCGGCCCAATTGCTGGCCAATACCCAGGTCGACCGTTCACGCCTGATCACGGTTGAATTCGACGCCAATGCGCGCGGCCCCTGGGACTTCAAGCCGGCGCAGCGATCGATGCAGGTGCATCCGGGTGAGCTGACCACGGTCATGTACGAGTTCCGCAATGTGCAGGACCGCACGATGGCTGCGCAAGCCATTCCGAGCTATGCCCCCATGCAGGCCTCGCCGCACTTCAACAAGCTCGAATGCTTCTGCTTTAACGAATACACCCTGGCGCCCGGTGAACGGCGCAGCTGGCCGGTGGCCTTTGTCATCGACCCCAAGTTGCCCAAGGACGTCACCACCATTACGCTGTCCTACACTTTCTTTGAAGTCAAGGGCAAGGGCGTGAAGGCTGCAGCCGTGCAGGCCGGCCCGGCGCAGCCCGGTGCGGGTTCCTGATGGTGAAGCACGCCATGAACACGCCCCGTGACGGCCAAGACCTGCAGCCTGCGGTGGCCCCCGCAGGCCTGCTGGCCGCAGCCCTGTTGGTGCTGGGCGTGTAAGTGGCTGGTGCACTGGGTCGTCGGCAGCGGCATGGCGCAAGTTTGATTTTGGTATGAGGAGATAACAGGATGTCCGCAGCCACGCAGGGCGCAACACCGCACTACTTCGTTCCCGGGCCTTCGCGGCATCCAGTGATGGCCGCCATTGGCCTGTTCTTCGTCATTTTGGGCGCGGGCCAGTGGGTCAACGGAGCCGGCTGGGGCATGTACTCCTTGCTGTTTGGCCTGGTCTGGTGGGCTGTGGTGCTCAAGCAATGGTTTACCGAAGCCATCCGTGAAAGTGAAGGTGGCCTGTATGGTGAGCGCATCGACATCTCCTTCCGCTGGAGCATGAGCTGGTTCATCTTCAGCGAAGTCATGTTCTTCGCGGCCTTTTTCAGCGCCTTGTACTGGGCGCGGGTTCATTCGGTGCCCATGCTGGGCAACCTCGAGCATCAATTGCTGTGGCCCGACTTCAAGGCCATTTGGCCCAGCGCTGGTGGCGTCACCGCTTCGCCGGGCGGCATCACCGAGCCCTTTGCCACCATTGGCCCGTGGCCGCTGCCCACCATCAACACGGCGCTGCTGCTGACCTCAGGCGCCACCCTGACCGTGGCCCACCATGCCTTGATTGCCGGCAACCGCAGCAAGACCATCGTGTGGATGTGGATCACAGTGCTGCTGGGTGCGGTTTTCTTAGGAGTGCAGGGCTATGAATACGCCCACGCCTATCGCGATCTGAACCTCAAGTTGAGCTCGGGTATCTTCGGTTCCACTTTCTTCATGCTCACCGGCTTTCACGGTTTTCACGTGTTCGTGGGCATGTTGATGCTGCTGTTCATCACCGTGCGCCTGCAAAAAGGCCACTTCACCAAAGATCGCCACTTCGGCTTCGAAGGCGCCGCCTGGTACTGGCACTTCGTGGACGTGGTGTGGCTGGGGCTGTACTTCCTCGTTTACTGGCTTTAAGCCTATGGCGGGGCAGGGCGGCTTTGGCCTCATTGTTCCGGCGCTGCGGCGAAGAAGCCAGGAGAGCAAAGGGCGCCCTCGGGCGCCCTTATGTTTGTGCGCTATTGGCTCATAGGGCCACTCAGCGATTGACCGGCAGGCCAGAGGGCTGCACCCAGCCCATCCAGTAGGAAAACAGCACAAACAGAAACAAGGCGATCGACAAGCCCACCCGCAGGGCCAGGGCGCGGGCCATCCTGTTGTTCTGTCCATCCCCCCCTCGGGACTTTTTCAGCATGAAAACCCCGGCGCTGGCCAAAGCGGCGATGATGCCCACCAGGGCCAAGGCAATCAGCAGTTTCATGACTTCATTGTCACACCAGGTGCAAGGCGGCGCTGCTGCCCGACTAAAGCGCATGCTGCGGCGCCTGCTGTTGCCAGTGGCGGCAGCGGGCACGGCGGCGCTCACGGCGGGGCTGGGCCTGTGGCAACTCGACCGCGCCGCGCAGAAGGATGCGCTGCACGCCTCGATTCAGGCCCGCGCGCAAGAACTCCCGCTCTTGGCAGGCCAGCTGCACAGCCTGGACCAGGTGCACCGGCTGGTGCAGTTGCAGGGGCAGTGGCTGGCCCACAGCACCGTATTCCTGGAAAACCGCCCCATGGGTGGGCGTGCAGGCTTTTTCGTGCTGACGGCGCTGCAGTTGCCCGATGGCCGCACGGTGCTGGTCCAGCGCGGCTGGCAAGCCCGCGACCTGCGCGACCGCACCTTGACGCAACCGGTGCCCACACCGGCCGATGTGTCAGTGCGGCTGCGCGCCCGGGTGGCCCCGCCGCCATCGCGGTTGATGGACTTTGAGGGCGGCGAAGAGGGACTGCTTAGGCAAAATGTTGAATTAAACGCGTATGCGGCTGAGTTCCGCTTGCCGGCGCTGTTGCCCATCAGCCTTCAGCAGTTGGACCCGGCGCAGGTATGCACCCGCGAAGCCTGCAGCGAGGTGTTGGACGACGGCCTCAAGCGCGACTGGACGGTGGTCGGGTCGAGCGCTGACAAGAACCGCGGCTATGCGGTGCAGTGGTTCTCGCTGAGCGCCTTGGTGATGGGCCTTTTCATCTGGTTCCAGTGGCTGCGGCCGTGGCGGCAACGCCGCGCGCAGCAGCGCCCTACAGTTTAATTCGATCGACGTTCTCCAGGAGCCCAGCGCCTTGCCCCAACAACCCTATACGGCACCTATGCAGCAGCCCCATGAACCGGTGGGCCTAACGGTGCATTCTCTGCCCGAGGTGTTGATGGACGACAGCCAGCGCACGCGCATCGGCCGCTGGAAGCTGATGCTGGTGCTGCTTGTGTGCGCGTCCCCGGTGATTGCCTCTTACTTCACCTACTTCGTGGTGCGCCCTGAGGGCCGAACCAACTACGCCACGCTGATCACGCCCCGCCTCGGTGCCTCGCATGAGTGGCCGAGCTTTCCGATGAAGGACTTGGGGGGCCAAGTCGTGGAGGCGCGCTCGCTGCGCGGGCAATGGATCTTGGTGGTGGTCGCACCTTCGGCTTGCGAGCAGGCCTGCGAAGAACGCTTGTTTATGCAGCGACAGCTGCGGGAGATGACCGGCCGTGAACGCGACCGTCTGGACAAGGTGTGGCTGGTCACCGACGAGGGGCCCATCAGGCCTGAGTTGGCGCAGGCCCTGCTGGCCACCCCGGGCATGAGCATCCTACGTGCCGAGCGCAGCGCCATTGCCGCATGGCTGCAGCCCGAAGCCAGCGCGGCCCTGGAAGACCACCTCTATGTGGTTGACCCGATGGGCGAGTGGATGATGCGCGCCCCCGCCCAGGCCGACCCCAACAAGTTCAAGAAAGACCTCGACCGCCTGCTCAAGGCATCGAAGTTCTGGGATACCCCAGGCCGCGGAGAGGGCCGATGACCGAGGCAACCCCGCTGTGGAATCTGGCGCCTATCGCGCGCCTGGCGATTTTGGGGCTGCTGTTGGCCAGCGCACCCCTGGCCTGGGTGTGGCTGCGCCACCGCAACGGGCATCCCGTAAGACGTTTGCGAGCACTTACCCTTGTCACGCTCTTCCTCACATTTGACCTGGTGCTCTTCGGCGCCTTCACACGGCTCACCGACTCGGGCCTGGGATGCCCCGATTGGCCGGGCTGCTATGGCAGCCTCAGCCCGGTGGGCGCGGCAAGCCACATTTCGGCAGCTGAGCTGCAAATGCCCGATGGCCCGGTCACCACCCAGAAGGCGTGGATCGAAATGATCCACCGCTACCTGGCCACTGCCGTTGGGGTGTTGATTCTGGTGATGACGGCCACCGCGTGGGCTTTGCGCCGCAGCGTGCCCGTATCCCCTTGGTGGCCCACCGCCACCTTGGTGTGGGTGTGCCTGCAGGGGCTGTTCGGCGCACTGACCGTGACGATGAAGCTTTACCCAGCCATCGTCACCTTGCACCTGATGGGCGGCCTGGGGCTTTTGGTGTTGTTGGCCTTGCAGGCCGAGGGCTACCGGCAACGCAGCGGGCAGACCCAGGCGGGCTTCTTCGACGCCGGCACACACTCGGCGCGCTGGCGGGCTGCCCTGATGGTGTTGGCCCTGCTCAGTGGATTGCAGATTGCGCTGGGGGGCTGGGTGAGCACCAACTACGCCGTCTTGGCCTGCACCGACTTCCCCACCTGCCACGGCCAGTGGTGGCCCATCATGGATTTCGCCGAGGGCTTTGCGCTGCGCCGGCACCTGGGCCTCAATGCCCAGGGCGGCACCTTGGAAATGGACGCCCTGACCGCCATCCACTACACGCACCGGCTGATGGCCTACGTGGTGCTGGTCGCTTTGCTGGGGATGGCCTTGGTCTTGTGGCGCCACGCGCCGCAAAAGGCTGCTGCAAGCCGGTGGGCGCTGTTTCTGGCGGGTGTGGCCGTGTGGCAAGCGGCCACCGGGGTTTCGAATGTGGTGCTGGGCTGGCCCCTGCTGGCTGCGGTGTCGCACACCGGCGGCGCTGCGGTGCTGGTCGTGGGCTTGGCCACCCTTTGGATGCGCGCGCGTTCCGTAGAACCGCGCCGCGAGCTGTAGCCGCGATGTCCGCTGCCCCTGAATCCATGGCTGCTGTGCCCCTGGTCCCGCCAAGCCCCAAGGCTTCGCGGGTGCGACAGTACTACGCGCTGACCAAGCCACGCGTGGTGCAGCTCATCGTCTTTTGCGCGCTCATCGGCATGTTGCTGGCGGTACCCGGTTGGCCCTCGGCGGCCGAATGGGGACGTGTGCTCTTGGCCAGCGCCGGCATCTGGCTGGTGGCCGCCGCCGCCGCAGCCTTCAATTGCCTGGTGGAGCAGCACATCGACCGCCGCATGACCCGCACGGCATGGCGGCCCACGGCCAAGGGCGAACTCAGCAACATCGAGTCGCTGGTGTTTTCGGCGCTTCTGTGCGGCATCGGGTGTGTGCTGTTGTACTCGGCTGTGAACCCCTTGACCATGTGGCTCACCCTGGCCACCTTTGTGGGCTATGCGATCGTCTACACCGTGGTGCTCAAACCCTTGACGCCACAAAACATCGTCATCGGTGGCGCATCGGGCGCCATGCCGCCGCTGTTGGGCTGGACCGCCATGACCGGCGAAGTCGGGGCCTTTGGCGTGCTGATGGTGATGATCATTTTCTTGTGGACACCGCCACACTTTTGGGCCCTGGCGCTGTACCGTACCGAAGACTATGCACGGGCGGGCTTGCCGATGCTGCCGGTCACGCATGGCAGTGAGTTCACGCGGCTGCAGATTTTCTTGTACACCCTGGTGCTGCTGGCTTCCACCCTGTTGCCTGTGCTGTTTGGCTTCAGTGGTGGGCTGTACCTGTTGGCCGCGCTGTACCTGGGGCTGCACTTCATCTGGCTGGCCTGGAAGCTGATGCGCGGCTACAGCGACGGCTTGGCGCGCCGCACCTTCCGCTTTTCCATTTGGCACCTGTCGCTGCTGTTTGCCGCGCTGATGTTGGACCACTATCTGCGGCCGTGGTTGCCGCGTTTTGGGGGGCTGTGATGGGCATGACGACAAAGACCATAGCCGTGGCCCTGGGCCTGGCCTTGGGCGCCTTGCTGGTGTTGCCCGCGTGCTCCGACCGGGGCGGAGCGGGCGGTGCATCCTCGGGCACTGCTGGCTTTACCGCCATCGACATCACGGGTGCCAGCTACGCCAACAAGCTCGAGCTGCCCGACCCCGACGGGCGTGTGCGCCGGCTGGAAGAGTTTCAGGGCAAGCTGGTGCTGGTCTTCTTTGGCTACACCCAATGCCCCGATGTGTGCCCCACCACACTGGCCGAGCTG